>OFQY01000026.1_pt1 | contig 55531 bp, 65 predicted proteins | sample 1542991 | NCBI WGS metagenome assembly OFQY01 (sample SAMN07774224, study PRJEB24372) | wastewater metagenome | isolation source: Exp Tend VB 10WW | collected 2016-02 | reverse complement strand
AAAAAATCAAAATTCAACAAAAACTCGAAGAATTGGGTGTTTCACAAGAATCAATAATTATGGGTGATTTTGATTACATTGGACGATTCACTGCAGAGAGACAAAGAGCTGTTGATGACCCAAATTACAAAAAATATGGAGCTTTCTATCGTTCAAATTATGAACGTGGAATTTTGATTTATTACTTGATTCGAACATTGGGTATTACATCAATGCTTGAAATTGGATTCGGTAGAGGATATAGCACATTTTGTGCAGCTCGAGCATTCTGTGATGCAGGTATTGATGGGCAAATTGTGACAATTGATCCCAATTTAACTGAAGAATATGTTAAGATGTTAACGCAAGTTTTTCCATCTGAATGGTTTTCGAAAATTAAGTTTATGAAAGGAACGTCAGAGAGTGTAGTTCCATCATTGATTGAAAAACAATTTGATTTTGTTTACATTGATGGTGATCATTCATTTGAGGCAACCAAACTTGACTGGGAATTAACCAAAGGCCTCTGGAATAAAGCATTGTTATTTGACGATTATCATTTACCCACAAAAATTGATCCAGGAATTCAATGTAGAGATTTGATTGATCAGATTGATGAGAAAAATGAAGGTTGTCTTGAAAAAGAACTAATCATTCTTGATAGAAGAATGTTTTTCGACGATAGAAAATTCACTGACGACCAAATTGATTATGGTCAAGTTTTGTTAACAAAGACAGGTTTGGCTCGTGATGATTGGTGATAATAGATTTGTATTTGTTGCCCCGATGTTTAACGCATCAAAATACGTCGGACAAATGTTATCATCGATTGTATCACAATCATATGATAACTGGAAAATTGTTTTGATTGATGACATGTCAGATAGTGATGAATGGAAAAAGGAATTGGCGATCATCAATCAATGGTTGTCTGTATCGAAATTTCAATCTGAACAAAAAAATGTGTCATCTTTGGATGATAAAATTTCTGTTGTTTGTAATGTGAAAAAAAAATGGGAAGTTGAAAATGTTCTGTATGGAATCAATCATTTTTGTGAAGATGACGATATTGTTTGCAGAATTGATGCCGATGATTGGTTGACAGACATTGATTCTCTCAATATTTTGAACTTTTATTACAAAAATTACAATATTGATGCGTTATGGACAGCCCATCGATGGGGATATAGTAATAAAAATATCAGTGGACCATTACCTCAAGGATGTGATGTTTATAAACACCCGTGGGTTTCGAGTCACTTAAAAACGTTTCGAAAACGTTTAATCAATAATGTACTTGATGAAAATTTTCGAGGTCCTGATGGAAATTACATACGCCGCGCAGGTGATCAAGCAATTTATCTTCCAGTTTTACATAATGCAAAATATTATGGTTTTCTTGATAAAGTAATGTATCATTACACAATTGATGATGTTCCTGAGACATACCAAACTCAAGACGCGCATTTTCAACGAGATGAAGCGATATTTTTACGTGAACGTGGGTATGTAAAATAATATTTTTGAAAGTGTATTAAATAGAACAAAAATTATATGATTATAACATGAAGATTTACGTTAATCGATTGCCAATTAAAGGCCCTTGGGGCGGTGGCAATATGTTTGTTCAAGCATGTTATGATCATCTTGAATCATTTGGACAAATGATTGTACACGCGAATGATCAAATAACTGCACCTGATGTTATTTTACTTGTTGGTACAGAACAAGAACGATCAGGAATTTCTGCCGAACAAGCGATCTTTTATAAGAATTTAATGAAAGATCATCGTGATGTAAAGATCATTTTACGTGTAAATGAAAATGATGCAAGAAAAGGAACATCTGGCGTAGACGCCGGCTTAATAAATTTGTCAAGCCACATTGATGGTACCATCTTTGTCTCTCGATGGCTTCGAGAATATTTCATGAAAAAAGAATGGAATTGCCATCAAACTGACGTTATTAAAAATGGTGTTGACAAAGAAGTGTTCAAACCGGGCACAAAAATTGGTGGTGATAAAATTCATTTGGTGACACATCACTGGTCAAATAATGAAATGAAAGGTTTTGATATCTACGAAAAACTAGATGAATGGGTTGGAAATAATCCTAAATTTGATTTTACGTATATTGGACGGGATCGTGGTACATTCAAAAATTCAAAAGTGATTGAACCACTTTTTGGTAATCGACTTGGTGAAGAATTAGGAAAATATGATGTTTATATCTCCGCCAGCAGATTCGATCCGGGACCAAATCATGTCATCGAGGCAATTTCGGCCGAACTTCCCACGTATGTTTACAAAGATTGTGGTGGTGGTGTAGAGTTCGCCGGTGAAGACCACGTGTATAATAATTGGGAACATCTAATATCAATTCTTCAAAATGGTACTTTTCACACAAATTCAATTCCAACATATGACTGGAAATCTTGTATTGGTGAATACGTGCGTTTCATTTCAGGATTATTGTAAATAAAGGAAATTAACATGTCTGCATCACTTTTTCATGACTCTATTACGAAATTGTTAGGATCAAAATTAGACAAATATTGTTATCAAAACGTTAATAGCGCAACTTGTAATTTGATCTATCAAGATATTTTTAATTCTTTAATTGAAGTCTTTACAAAAGCTGGTCATCGATTGACAAATGAAGCAATGAATTATCTTGCTCAACAATATTATGATTGTGTTTTGATTAACAACAATCATGAATTAGATCCAAATATTTTTAATCAACGAGCAAATTTAGGTAATATTGAAATTAAAGAATTAGTACTTTTGTCAATGATGTTGAAAGGTACAGATTTGTCATTTCCCATTATTGAAGAAATCAAACGACGTTCGTAACAAAAGAAAGAAAATATACATGACATTGTTTTTATCAAAAACAATTCCCAGTTCTCCTTTCAATCAATCTTTTATTAAATTAATGAATTCTAAATTAGAAAAATATCATACTAAAAAAATTAATCAATCACTTTCTAAGTCAGTTTATCAAGATGTATATAATGTTTTGACAGAAATTCTTTCGCTCGCCGCAGGTTCAAAATATTCATTATCACATGAATCATTGAGTTATTTTACGCAGCTTTATTATGATTGCATTATATCAAGTGATGGACAAAAATTAGACACAAATACTATTGGTAAATTAGCAAATCTTTCTAAGATCGATAATAAAGAATTAGATTTTTATTCATTTGCATTTTATGGAACTGATTTAGCAATTCATGTTAATCATGAAATCAAACGACGTTCATGAAGATTCACTTTGACGGTGTTAACTTTGATTCATTAACAGGACCCAACACATTTGCAAATCGTTTAGCTCGCAAATTATTTGAGTTGGGTCATGAATTGATATTGAATGACGGATCGTCTAGTGATATATCTTTGGTTTTTATTGAGCGTTCTGGTGCTCCACTTGCAAAAAAGGTTGTTCAACGATTAGATGGCATTTGGTTCAAACCAGAACAATTTGAATCGCATAATCGGACAATCAAAGAATTATATTCAACTGCTGATGGTATTATTTGGCAATCAAATTTTGATCGTGATATGACATCAAAATGGTGGGGTCGACCTAATTGTCAAGCAGAAGTTATTCATAATGGAATTGATACAACGCCAATCAAAGAAATAACAATACCCGCTCTTGCAAAAATGGTGCAAGATTACGAAAGAATTTACGTTTGTAGTTCAAATTGGCATCCTCAAAAACGATTACGAGCAAACATTGAATTATTTGAACGATTGAGAAAAACAAGACCCAACAGTTGTCTTATCATTATGGGAAATAACCCAGATGTAAGAGTTGCTTCACCTCATATCTTCTTTACTGGATCAATTACGTCTGACATATACATGCAAATATTTTCTGTTGCTAGTTGGATGTTACATCTTGCTTGGGCTGATCATTGTCCTAACGTTGTAATTGAAGCTTTGTCACAAGGAACACCAGTTGTATGTTCTTCAGTTGGTGGAACAAAAGAATTGATAGGTTCATATGGCAAAGTGTTACAAGACCAACCTTACAACTTTGAATTAGCAGATTATGATAACCCGCCGGTTTTGAATCTAGAACAAATTCAAGATTTACCGAACCGTCGCGATTTAGACTATTCAACAATTGCGAATATCAATATTGAACATGTCACTAAACGTTACATAAATTTATTTGAGCAGATTTTACAATGAACAAAGTTTATATGTTGCCGCCTGATGAAGATTGGATTTGTGATAGAATTGTTAAAGAATGGAATGAACATAATGCAGATATCAGTGTGTTGCAACCTGAAAATGCTGACATAATATGGTTATATAGTGATTGGTGTTGGCATAAGTTACATGATGTAGGTTTGTTACGAAATAAAAAGGTTATCACAACTGTTCATCACATTGTACCAGAGAAATTTGGACGTGATGCATACAATGATTTTATGGAACGTGATCTTTTTACAACTGTATATCACGTATATAATCAACAAACCTTCGATTATGTTCGAGCCCTAACAAGAAAACCAATTCATCTGATCAAATATTGGGCGAATCAAAATATATGGAAAATTACAGGAACAAAAGAATTCTTTCGTAAGAAATATGGTCTTCCTGAAAATGGATATTTGATCGGGTCATTTCAACGTGATACAGAAGGCTATGATTTGAAAACGCCCAAGATTGAAAAAGGTCCCGATTTGTTGGCTGATTGGGTTATTGATAAAAATAAACAGCAATTAGGGAAAAAAGTTCATGTCATTCTTGCTGGATGGCGGCGCCAATATATCATTGGAAGGTTGAAGTCAAATGTCGATTATTCATATTTTGAGCGTCCATCTCAAGAAACGATTCTTGAACTTTATCAAACATTAGACATCTATCCAGTAACTTCTAGATATGAAGGAGGACCACAATCGTTAATTGAATGTGGTTTGTTAAATGTTCCAGTGATATCTCGTAATGTTGGGATTGCTTCACAAGTATTACCATATACATCAATCGCAGATGATTTGATAAATGAATTTCCTATAGCAAGAGTTCCTGATGTTGAAAATTGGAAAATTCCATATGGATTTTCTGAGTATAGAAAATTGATTGAGGCACTTTGATGAGCTCTCGAACTCTTTATTTGATGATAACGTGTTGTGTTGAACAAACACGTTTTGATATCTTGAAGCAAGTAGTAAAAAATATCAAAGACGAACAAGCAAATAAAAATTTTAATATTGAAGACGATATTGTTGTTTTTGATAACGGTTCAACAATTCCTGGCACAATTGAATTGTTGACTAGTAATTTCAAAAAAATTTTTCGTTCGTCCATAAATGAAGGATTTTGGTCAGCTATCAATTGGGTGATCAATTGTTTAACACCAGTTATTTCAAAATATGATTTTGTTTATGTGATTGAATCAGATCATATACATTTTGCACTTGAAAAAGTTTCTGACATTGAACAGTTTCTGTTAAAAAACCCAGATGTAGGTGGTGTCCGGGCTCAAGAATTTATCGTAGCAGAACGTCATCTTTATAACAAATCTGTTCCTACGAATGGCTCTAGAACATATGCCTGGGTGAATCAAATCAATCATAAAACACAACAAGAAATTTTTATTGAAAAAACAGATACGCCTAATTTTTATGTGACAGATTTTTTATCGCAACTTCATAGCGTTAATCGTTTGAATGTTTTCAGATCTGTTTTTCAATATCTTGAAGATATATCAAGAACTGGTAAAAAATTTAGTGAGTTAGATTATCAACTCAAATATGAAAAATATTATCCCAAATTTGGAATCATTGATGGTGGGTTATTTCATGCAAAATTAAGTTGGAATAATGGGACGATTGCGGGAAGTTATTGTGGTCCAAATGCACAAAATGTAATAGGATATCAAGAAACTCGCATCTCGATTATCACACCTCAAGAGAAAATGTATGTCGTCTCACTGTAAAGTAGCTATTTTAGGAAGCACTGGAATGTTAGGCCATGCAGTTGGAAAATATTTTATTTCCCATACGCCTCATGATGTGCATTTGTCATTACGTAATAATTCATACGCATATGATTTATCACGTCATTTTTATTTTGACGCACTTGAATTCAATAAAGAGTTTGATTCAAAATTGAATTTATCACTTTTTAGTGATTATGATTATGTCATAAATTGTATAGGTGGAATCAAGCAAAACGATTTATGTGCTGATGAATTTCGTCAACTTAATTTTGAATTTCCACACAAACTTGCAAAAGTTTGTGATAATACGAAGACAAATTTAATACATGTTTCAACAGATTGTGTCTTTAGTGGCGATAGAGGTAATTCAACAGAATTAGATCGTCCAAATCCAAATCCAGATGATTTGTATGGTTTTACAAAATTTCAAGGTGAACCATTAACAAAATGTATGGTTATTCGAACATCATTTGTTGGTCGTGAACTACATGGATCAGTTGGTTTGTTAGATTGGGCAATTTCACAAAAAGGTAAAATTGTATATGGATATGACAATCATTATTGGAACGGTTTAACGACACAACAATTTGCAAAATCATGTGATCAGATCATAAGAGAACAATTATATTGTGTTGGTGTTCGTCATATTTTCAATCCTTCAAAGAGCATGTCAAAAGCTAAAATGTTGGAAATTTTTAATAGAAAATTCAATCTAGATTTAATAATCAAACACGAAACAAAACAAATTACTATCGATAGAACGTTATCGACTGTTTATGATTTATGTTCGAAATTATCAATTCCATCATTTAATACAATGATGGAAAATATGATATAAAATATCTACGTAATTAAAAAGAGAGCTAGAGAATCACACATGAGTCGATACCTTATTTTTGGTGGCACAGGATCATTGGGAAAAAAATTAATCGATCGTTTGATCTCAAGTCATGATGTTCATGTGTATTCAAGAGATGAGGCAAAACATTGGACAATCAAAAATGAATTGTCACATAAATATGAAAATGTAAAAAATGTAACATTTCATGTTGGTGATATTCGTGATTATAATCGTGTTAAAGATGTGATTCGTCAAGTAAATCCAACACATATTATTATTGCCGCGGCACTCAAACAAGTTGATACTTGCGAATGTAGTCCTAATGAAGCAATTGCAACAAATATAACGGGTACACAAAATGTTATCGCGGCAGTCAAAGATTTAGGACCAAATCCTGATCTTTATGCTGTTTTATTTGTCAGCACGGATAAAGCATGCTCGCCTGTTAACGTATATGGTATGTGTAAATCTATCTCAGAACGTTTAGTATCTAGTCAAGTCGTACAAAGTATTAATGAGACTAGATATTTGGTTGTTCGTTATGGAAATGTTTTAGAGTCTCGAGGCAGCATCATACCATTATTCAAATATCAGGCAGAAACTCAAGAATTTTTAACTGTCACAGATCCAAATATGACAAGATTTGTCATGACACTGGATCAATCAGTAGATTTAATCATGATGGCATTCAATTTTGGAAAAAATGGTCAAACATGGATTCCTGATCTTAAATCAATGCGAATTGGTGATCTTGCTGAGATATTTGCTGAAAGACATAAAAAAGATATCAAAACAGTTGGTCTCAGACCGGGTGAAAAGAAACACGAAGATTTGATTAATGAATCAGAATCATGTCGAACATATATGCAGGCATCAAACAAACGAGGTTTGTGTTATATTATTGAAAATAGCATTAATTCTAAGTTAGACCCTCGTCTCATGTTACACGCACCAATCGGTCCTGATAATTTATTAACATATGCGCCTCCTGAACAATTCAAATATTCAAGTGAACAAAATGTCATGACTAAAAGTGAACTTTTAGAACATTTGACAAAATTGAAAATCATTGATATGAAATCGGATGACTTTCAAGGAAAATCAATTGAGGAAATTCGTAAATGAATAAATCCAAATATCCGTTGTTCAAAATGCATATTGATAAAGAATCAGCTATGCAACAATTAGGATCTGTATTTGATTCAGGATTTATTAATGAAGGTATTGAAGTTGGAAAATTAACACAAGAATTAGAGCGTTACTTACAAACTGATAATTTGATACTAACAAATAGTTGCACATCAGCAATTACGTTAGCATTACACTTGGCGGGTGTTAATCATAATGATGAAGTTGTTAGCACACCAATGACTTGTGTTGCAACAAACTCGCCTATTGTTAATTTGGGTGCCACAATCAAATGGGCAGATATTGATCCCAAAACTGGGATGGTTACACCTGAAACAATTAAAAATGCAATTACGTCTAAAACAAAAGCAGTTGTAGTTGTTGCTTGGGCAGGAACGCCTCCTGATCTTTTAGAGATCAGGCGCCTTTGCAATTATTATGGGTTAGCATTGATTTTAGATGCAGCACATGCATTTGGTGCTAAATTCGCAGATAAACAAATTCATGAATTTGCTGATTTTACGTGTTATTCATTTCAAGCTATTAAACACTTCACAACAGGCGACGGCGGCGCCTTAATTTGCAAGTCAAATGAAAAACATAAACGTGCAAAAGCAGCGAAATGGTTTGGATTAGATAGAGATCGTGTTAAAGACGAAAATGGTAATTGGAAAGGTCAACAATGGGATGTTGACATATGTCAAAACGGTTACAAATTTAACATGAATAATGTCGCCGCAGCTATTGGATTATCACAAATTCCACATATTTTCAATATATTAACAACACATCGACAAAACGCAGCATTTTATGATAATTTTTTCGCCGGGCGGAATATGGTTCATCCTGTTGAACGTCATGTATATGCGACATCTAGTCATTGGGTTTATACCATGACAATCAATCTTGAACGTTCATTGATATCACGTGATGAATTACTTGAAAAATTAAATGCTGAAGGAATTATGGCAGGTGTTGTTCACATACCTAATGACAACTACACGGCATATTTGCGATTCAAACAAAATAACCTTCCAGGTGTTCGCAAATTTTCAGAATTGCAATTTTCATTACCTTGTGGTTGGTGGTTGACATATGACGACATTCGACACATTTCTACACGAGTTATTGAGTTAACAACATGATTCCGAAAATATTTGTCGGTACGTTGTATTGTAATGAAGGTGATTTTGTAGAATCATGTCGTCTCATTTCAATGCAACAAAATGTCAATATCACACATCATATTGTTGAAAATATGCCTGAAAAAGAAGCGCATAATTCATTGTGGACTGCATGGAACTCTGTTAAAGACAATTACAATTTATTTATCAAAATTGACGCTGACACAGTTTTATGCAACGAAAATACAATATCTGAGATATGGAAGTTATTTGAAGGAAATTCTACATTAACGGGCGTTCAAGCTCCATTGATAGACTACATGACAAATAGTTTTATCAATGGACTTAACTGTTTCAGTCCTAAAGTGATTTTCAATCCCTCTAAAGACAATCTTTATTGTGATAGAGGCGTTGATGTTGGCAACACAAATATGTTGCGAAAAGGTCAGTTACCTAAAGAATTAGAACCTGCTGGAAAACACTGTTTTTATGCAAATGAAAAACAAGCATTTCATTATGGCGTTCATCGTGCACTCAAAAATCAACGTGAAATTATTGATCTAGTACACAGTGCTTGGATGAAAAATCTAGATCGCATTCGTGGAATGGCTCTTGCGGGTGCAAAACAAGTAAAGAATGGTTTATTGTTAGCACACAATTATTCAGATCCTCAATTTGAGAACGCTTACAATGAATGTCTAAGGAAATATAATGAAACCCAAGGTCATTCAACTCGTTGATTCAATTGAATATATTAATTCAAATTGTTTTCAACACCAACTTTTATATGCACTAAAACAAAAAGCTGACGTTGTTCAAGTAAAAGTTGCTGATCTTCATAGTAGTAAATTACCGTCAAATACTTCTCATGTAATTAGTTGTCTAAAAATGAGAACTGTTCATCGAGTATTGAATTCAATTAAATCATACTTACAGAATTGTCCGTTGGTAATGTATGAACAAGATCCATGGCATGGATATATGGATGACAGTGAATATAAAGGAATTTTTGAAAGAGTTAATCATGATATCAATCTTGGTTTTGTTGCTGTAACCACGAGATGGTGGGCACAATACATGCAATTGGTTCACAACATTCCAACACGATTTGTAAAAATGTGGATGTTGCCATCATATTGTTCTAAAAATTTAGACTTTGTCGATAGATCAATTTCATTAGGATTTGTTGGAAGTGTTCATTCATATAGACAAAAGTTATTTGATCAACTAAGCGTTTTAGGATATCCTGTTCGAACATTTGGAGGATATGACTATCAAAGCTATTTGAATCTTCTTCAAGATATTAAAATTTATGTTCATTCTGAAGATCATCAATTTACGATTAATCAAATACCACATAATCTCAATGATGGGTTATGGGCTCGTGAAATAGAAGTAGGTGCACGAGGGTGTATTAGTATTAGAAACTGGGGTGTTGAACATTCGTCATACATCGATGAAAATATAAAAAACACATTCTTGTATAAAGACGTAAAAGATATTCCAAATATTATAGATTCAATTTTGAATATGGATCAACTAGAATTACAAGAACGAATTGATTCAACTATTTCATATATTCGAGATTCGGATGAATGGAACAAAACAGCAGATATTCTAATCAAAGGTTAACATGTCAAATACAATTAGAAAATACGTTACGTATAGTTACGTTGATCCCAGCGCTAAAATAGATAAAAACGTTTCACTAGAATTGGGTGATATGACAACCATTGGCCCGGGCGTTCGCATTGTAGGAAATGGACGTGTTAAATTTGGTGATTATTGCAAAATTCACGACAATTGTTTCATAAACACAGGACCAAATGGGTATGTTGAATTTGGACATAATTGTTGGTTTGGAGAACGCACAATTCTTGATGGCATAGGTGGTCTAAAAGGTGGTAACAATATTGGCATTGGAATCGCAAGTCACTTATACACTCACATTGCTCATGGTGACACAATTGAAGGTTGCCGTTTCAAAAGTTCTAAAATGATGACAATTGAAGATGATGTGTGGTTTGTTGGTCAATGTCTTGTATCACCAATTCATGCAAAAGCAAAATCAATGGCAATGTTAGGCTCTGTCATTGTTAAGAATATGGACTCAAATAGAGTATACGCTGGTTCACCTGCTATTGATATTACTGACAAAATCGGAGCACCTTGGGAAGTTCGAACAGCACAAGAAAAATTTGTTATGCTTGAAGAAATGAAACTTCAATATATGAAGTTGAACAATATCAATGAAGAATTTTCAATTGAGTCTTGTTATGATATCCCACCTCTCGAAGAACGTCGCCTAGGAACTACATACATTTCTGTGAATTCAAGAAAATATACCAAATTGTTAACAAAAACTGAACGTGACTTTATGTCATGGTTGACCTCTTATAGAGGCAGGTTTATTCCAGAATAATAGATCACATAATTCTTACAGTAGAATATTCAATATATTTAATTTGATTATTCTCGTGTCAATCTCGAGACACAAAACAGTCAGTAATTGAGTCAAATTTAACCATAAATTACATGAAATACGCATTTTAATGAACAGAACACAAACGATTAATTTCGCAATCAAAACGCATAATTACAAGACATATCTGGAGTTGGGATGTCAATTCAACACAAATTTCAACAACATTAATTGTGAAGCTAAAGTTGGTGTTGATTCTGAACAAGGTGGAACTCATAGAATGACGACTGACGAGTTCTTCTTACAAAATACACAAAAATTCGATATTGTCTTTATCGATGCGTTTCATCATCATACTCAAGTGATGAAAGATTTTCAAAATTCTTTGGCTGTTCTAAATCCGGGCGGGATGATTATTTTCCATGATTGTAATCCTCATACTGAAAGATATGAATTGCAAGATGCGTGTGGAACAGCATGGCGTGCAATGGTTCACATTCGATCATATCCAGAATTAGATGCTATCGTTGGAGAATATGATTATGGTGTTGGTCTTGTTCGAGTAGCGAAAAATACCGATCAAATTAGTGTTACAAAATCAATGGATGAATTGTCATATAAAGATCTAGAAAGTAATAGAAAGAAATTGCTGCGCCTATCTTCGTGGAATGATGTTTGTTCATGGATACAAATTAAGATGTAAATATGTTTCTCAGTAAGATATAATGTTAAATATATGAATTTCATTTGTCAACAAAAGGTGAAAAATGTCTACTAAATCAATCGCTGTAATCGGGCAGGGATTTGTTGGAGGTTCTCTTACCACAGTTCTTTCAGAACATGGATTTGATGTATTCACTTATGATAAGGCTGGAAAACAGGCGCTTGGTGGAAAGCACCCAACGTTGAACGTAAATTCTATTTCACAATTGGTTGAAGCTTGTGAAAAGCTTTCCAATTTTTCACGTGTTTATTTTGTTTGTGTTCCGACACCAATGTACGAAGATGGATCAGCCGATCTTTCAATTGTTGAAACAGTTTTAAGAGAGCTTGCAAGTGTCAAAGGCGAGCGAATCGCAGTGATCAAATCAACTGTCCCACCCGGATCGACAGAAATTTGGAACAAATTATATACCAAACAAGGTCTTCATGTAATTTTCAACCCTGAATTCTTGACAGAGGCAAACGCTCTAGATGATATGAGAAATCAAAATCGTGTTATTTTGGGTGGGCCTCGCCCATGGATCAATACAGTGAAATTGATATTTCAGTCAGCATTCCCAAAAATTCCCGTTGTTAAAACTAGTTCAACAACTGCTGAAATGGTAAAATATACGATTAATTGTTTTCTTGCAACAAAAGTTGCATTTGCAAATGAGATTGCACAAATTTGTGAATCACTTGACAAACGAGATATGAACGTTGATTATGATAAAGTCATAGAGTATGCAAAAATTGATACTCGATTAGGGAATTCACACTGGTCAGTCCCAGGTCCTGTTCCTACTCATGATGGTCGATACGTTAAGGGTTTCGGGGGACATTGTGTCGTGGCTGGAACTCAAGTTCTTACTACTACAAATGGTTATGTTAATGTTGAAGATCTTAAGCCTGGGATGGTTATTAGGAGTGTTACATATGATATCACTACATATGATAACAAGGTCATTACAGAAAAACATTCACGTCTCTATGCAGGTGATGTATATAAGTTCAAAATAACAAACAACAACAAACAACACGAAGTTATATGCACGTCAGAACATTTATTACCAGTTAAGAGACTACATAAATTTCCATTGCTTAAAGCAAAAGATATTTTGTCTTCTGATGAATTATTTATCAGAATTGATAATTCTGTGGTATCAGTACCAATTGACTCTATCACAAAAGAATATTATTTAGGTACAGTTCATAATATTGAATTAGCATCAAATAACATGAATGGTGAAGATGATTTATTTTGGATATGCGATGATATCATTGTTCACAATTGTTTCCCAAAGGATATGAATGCTTTAATCACTGTTGCAAAAGATTATGGTGTTGATCCAAAAATTTTGCAAGCCGCTTGGGATAAGAATTTAGAACTACGACCATCAGAAGATCGTGATTGGGAACATATGCAAGGTCGAGCTGTTAGCAAGAAACCTACACAAAAATAATCAGTTGTAGTACTTAGACCCAAAAAACCACTGAGCAACGCTTGATAATGTTGAATTCAATGATGATTCTACATATGCTTCATTTTTATGTTTATACCATGGCATCAAAAGTTTAACAACTTCAGACATTGCATGTTTATGATTATTCATAAGCATATTGAAATTTTCACCATTCCCCCAATATGAATAATCGAGCCATGGGGCAGATGAATCATTATGGACATGTCCATCGTCATCCTTTGTAGGTGTTAAAGGCTTGTCCAAATCATCGATTTTTTTCTTTTTACGACCACTGTCAAATTGTTTTTTCCATGCACTCTTTGCTGCATCGGAAACAGAATTTCTATCCGGAATTAGTGCATTTTCTGGCGAGATCTCATAACCCACACCATAAATCGTCTTTCCAGGACCTGCTACTGCAGTTACTTCCCATGCACCGTTACTATGTGCATCACTACTTGGTTGACTTATTTGAATCATGCCTTTGGCACTACTTTTCAATATTTCAGTAATCTGATCGAAATCAAGATCATAATTTTCTTCGTCCTTGCCTTTCAATAAAGATTTCATACCATCGACAAATGTTTTTGTTGAATATAACAGTGCTTCTTTTGCACCTTGAATGTCATCATCTACAAAGACACCCATTTCTTCAGTGGTTGACTCTACGATTAAAAGATTTCGAATCAATTTTCTCAATTCACAAATTTTAATTTTCATAATTTAAATATATCAAACCCATTGAAGGTGAAATATTATTCAATTAACAATGAGTGATAATGATCAAAAAATTGACGAGCCCGTGTATGAAACATTACCAACAGGAAAAATGCATATATCATTTTCTGAAATGCGGGATTGGCAAGATTGTTCATATCGACACAAAATAAAACATATTGACAAAATAAATCTATTCATTCCTGTTCCTATTATTGATTTTGGAACTGCGATTCACTCTGCATGCGAAGATTATGCTCGTACTAGAATAATGAAATCTGAGATTGCTTGTAATTCATTAACAGAATTATTTGAGCTAAACAAAGAAATTCCTGCGTATACAGAAGAATTATTGCTTCAAATGAAAAAGGAGGCGATATCTGTTTGCGCAGACGTTCCTAAATTTATTGATGACACTTTCAAAGATTGGGAGTGTGTTGATGCAGAACATTATCTTTATGAACCAATTGAAAAATATCCTCACGCTTTCAAAGGTTATATTGACTTCATTCTCAAAGTAAAAGGTAAACGTGGCGAAGATTTGTATTGGTTGTTAGATTGGAAATCAACTGCTTGGGGTTGGAAATTTCAAAAAAAATCAGATTACAAAGTTCATCAACAATTGGTTCTTTACAAGAATTTTTGGGCGAAGAAGACAGGAATTAACCCTAAAAATATTCGTTGTGGTTTTATCTTGTTAAAAAGAACTGCCAAACCGGGTACTCATTGTGAATTATTGACAGTGTCTGTTGGAGATGTTACAACCCACAAATCACTTAAAGTTTTGAATTCATCAGTCAATTCAATTCGTAAAAATATCGCAATCAAAAATCGTTATTCATGCCAGTACTGTGAATATAAAAATACAGAATATTGTACGTAATTTGCATTTTAGATTACATAATCACTTTTTAGTAATATGATGGAAGTATAAAAATATGACAAGCGCCAATAAGAAGAAAACCATTTTGATGCTATGCGATCACCCTTTATGTACATCTGGTGTTGCAACACAGGCAAGATGGTTGATCAATGGTCTTATTGCGACTGGAAAATATCAATTTCGTGTCTTTGGTGGTGCAATAAGACACGACAATTATGATGAAGTTGTAGTCAATGAAGATTTTGTTATCAAACCAACTGATGGGTTCGGTGATAAGAATCTTCTTCGTTTGGCATTGGCACAATTAAAACCTGACGCAATTCTATTGTTTACTGATCCACGATTTTTTATTTGGGCATGGGAAATGGAAGATGAGATTCATCAAATCTGCCCAATCACGTATAATCACTTGTGGGATAACCCACCATTTCCAGAATTTAATCGTGTGTTATATGAGAGCACCGATTTGGTAAATTGCATTAACTATCCAACGTATGAGATGGTTCATGAACGATTCCCAGAAAAAACGAACTATATTCCTCATGCAGTTCCAAAAGATTTATACAAACCTCTACCAGAACTAGAAGTATCTCGTTACAAAAGAAATACAATAGGAATTGATAGAGCAGATCATTTTGTGGCATTGTATGTTTCTAGAAATGCTAGACGCAAGATGCCTGGTGATATTCTTGTTTCTTGGAAGATGTTTATCGACGATCTAAAGAAAAAGCATGGACATACAAAAGCAACGTTAATCATGCATGCAGACCCATTAGATCCAGAGGGTGCAAATCTTCATCATGTTCTTGACGTGTTAAAACTACAAAATCATGTTATGTTCTCAAAGGAACGTATGGGTTTTCCAGAAATGAATCTTCTTTATAACATGTCTGACACAGTTATCAATAGATCATGTTTCGTCGCTGGATCTAAGGTGTTAACGCAAAATGGATTTGTTCCTATTGAACATGTTCAACTTGGTGATCTTGTATTAACACATAAAAAACGCTGGCGAAGTGTTGTTGATTTGATTAGAAATGATGGAAAAAACAAGAAAATTATTTCAATCAAATACGATAATGGAAATCCCATAAATTGTACAGATGATCATAAAATTATGGCGATCAAAAAATCATCCTTGCCATCAGATGTTTCATTTGTTGAGCCTCGACATTTACTTGAATTTGTTAAACTGACAAAAGTTAATGAATTGTGTGTTGATGATTACGTTGTTGCTATGCATGAAAAATCTGATTATCAGTATCCTAAAGCAATTGACATTTTTGCATATGTCAAAAATACAGCATTATTTACAGTAAATAATCAACAATTTACACCATATAATGTTAACGTTAATGATAGGATTCAATCAACTACAACTTTACCCATAGATTATGGTCCCAAATGTGTTTGGTTAGACGAACATCTGGCATATATTATGGGAGTTTGGGCGTCAAAAAGTAATATTAATTCAAAACATATTTCTTTTAATATAGGAGAAATGTTCAAACTTGATCGATATCTTAGTGCGATTAAACATTCACTTGAAATGGATTGTTACGTAAAGATCAAAAAGAATTCTCAACAATATGATGTAACCATTAAAAATGGTAATGTCGTGGCTATGATGCTTAATGATAAATGTGGTATCAGTTCTGGAATGGAGAGAATTCCTACAGAGATTAAATTATCATCAAAAGAAATTAAGGAGTCATTCTTAAAAGGATATTTTGTTGGAAAAGGTCATATGAGCGTTTCGGAGAATACAATAGTTACTAGATCACCTTGTATGGCTGCCGATCTTAGACAATTGTTGATTGATATAAATCATATCCCTAATGTAACTGAAGATTTCGACATTGATGTCAATTGGAGAATATCGTGGACTGATAAATTTCTTGAAAAGATATATTATAATGTTCAGAACATTGACAATACGATCATTAGTAAAATTACGTCTATTGAAAACAAAGAATCAGAAAATGTGGTGTATGATTTAACAGTTGATGAAGATCATACGTATATGGTTGAAAATGTTACAGTTTCGAACTGTAATGAAGGTTTCGGATTAGGTACGCTTGAAGCAATGATGTGCGCAAAACCAATTATTGCATTAAAAACAGGTGGGCTAACGCGGCAAGTTCAAGATGCTGTAACGAATGAACAATATGGAATTGCATTAGAACCTGAAGTTAAATCTTTGGTGGGTAATCAATTAGTTCCTTACATTTATGAAGATTTTGTTTCACATGAAACTGTTTCAAATGCATTTATGAAAATGTATGAAATGGGTCCTGAAGCTAGAGCTGAACTTGGTAAAAAAGCTATGGAACATGCGCATAAGGATTATGATTTGTCAGACGTTGTCAAACGTTGGGATGAAACATTAAGTGAATGTATTGATAATTGGAAAAATAAACAACAACGATGGACACATACGGAGCTTTGATTAAATGAAAAAATCAGTTATTCTGCGAGCTCCCACGTTAACGCAATCAGGTTATGGTGTTCACGCCAGACAAATTGCTCGTTGGTTATTATCAAAACCAGAATTGGATGTTAAATTTCACTTGCTTCCATGGGGTGATACACCTTGGTTGCTTGATTCTGATGCTTATGATGGTTTGGTTGGCGAGGTAATGAAACGATCAGTTAACGACAAAGCTCGTGCTGATGTTAGTTTGCAATTACAACTTCCGAATGAATGGGACACTGCTGTTGCAGGTTATAACGTTGGAATGACCGCCGGCGTTGAAACAAATAAATGTAATCCTCTTTGGATTCAGTCTTGCAATAAAATGTCACGATTGATTGTGCCTAGTCAACATGTTGTATCGAACTTGAGTTCAACAGGAACAATCAATGTTCCACTTAGTGTAGTACCTGAATCATATACAGATGCTGTCGCATTGTCTTATGATCGATTGCCAAAATTACAGTCATTTTCTACACCATTTAATTTTTTAGTTTTTGGACAAATTACTGGAAACAATCCTTATAATGATCGTAAGAATACATTTTTCACGTTAAAGTGGCTTTGTGAAACATTCAAAGATGACAAAGATGTGGGCATTGTTATTAAAACAAATGCCGGTCGAAATACAAAAATTGACAAAAATGTTTGTAGAGGTATCTTACAAGGAATTCTTAATGAAGCTAGAAAAGGTCCATACCCGCGCGTTCATTTTTTACATGGTGATATGAATGATTATGAAGTCGCGAGTCTTTATAAACACCCCCAAATTAAAGCGCTTGTTACGTTAACACGAGGCGAAGGATATGGGCTTCCAATACTAGAAGCAGCTGCGTCAGGTCTTCCAGTTATCGCGACAGATTGGTCAGGACATTTGGATTTCTTACGTCATGGAAAATATATTAGCATATATTATCAGCTTGGTGATGTTCATCAATCAAGAATCGATAATCAAATATTTGTCCCGGGAATGAAGTGGGCAAATCCTTCAGAGGAAGATTTCAAAAAAAGAATTACCAAATTTCGTTCAAGTAATTATATTCCAAAACAATGGGCCACCGAACTTGAACAGAAGTTGCTTAAAGCGTATAGTTTTGAATCAATCGCAAATCAATATAATGAAACACTAAAAGATGTAATTTGATGTTAGTTGTAACAATTCTTTTGTCATTATTTTGTATGTTGCTATTGGTAGCACTATTTTTTAGTGTCAAAAAAAATTTACAATGCATTGAAAAACTTGATGAAGTCAATGACCAAGTTGAAAAATCACTTGAAATACTAAACACATGCTATCAACGAGCTGTCGCGAGGACTGAACTTGATGTTATGAGTGACGAACCAATTGTTCGTGAACTTGTAAATGATTTACAGATATGTCGTGATTCAATATTACTCGTTGCAAACTTAATTGTCGATCCTTTACGGGAAGACGACGAGGAAAACAACTAATAATGGCGACACGAAGAAAAAAAATCACAAAAGAAAAATCTGTTAATAAAACAGGTGTTGAGTCAACCGTTGAAGAACCTCCGAAGAAAGTTGCAAAACCTCGGTTATATTTCAATCAAGATACACAAGCCGCGATTGTTGCATATCAAAAAGCAACAACGAAAAAAGAAAAAGACATGTTGTATCTAAAAGAGATATTTCCTGCTTTTGAAAAGTTAACAGAAAATCTTATCAACATTCATAAGTTTACGTCATTGCATGATACATACGATGATTTGAAAAATGATTGCATTACATTTTTATTTGAAACAATACGTAAATTTGATAATGATAGAGGAACAAATGCCTTCTCATATTTCAACGTTGTTGCCAAACGTTGGCTTATTATACGTACAAAACAAAAAAATCTTCGTGTAAGACGTTCTGTTTCGTTAGATGATCCAGAGAGTCTTAGTGATCACGAGAAAGATATTATCGAAGAATTCAATATCGTTCCATCAGCTGAAGAAATTATGGAGGCTGGACATACTGGTACGAATGTATTAGATATGTTTCATCAAATTCGTGGTAACGTAAAAACTGAAAATGAATTAGCATGTATTAATTCAATTATCACAATTTTTGAAAATATCAATGACATTGATTTGCTCAACAAAAGCGCTATTTTATTATATATGAGAGAGCTTTCAGGGCTTAGTCCAAAACAGTTAACAACGACGATGCAATTAGTAAAAAGGTTTTATCGTAAAATGAAAGTTGAAACTGCAAGGGCACAAGAACAGGATTATTAACCCATGACAGATACAGTTGACAATGACAAAGTCGTCAAAGATTTAGATGAACGAACTGTTGAAGACAGAATAAAAGATTTTAGTAGTTTACTAAATCAAATTGAGTCACTTAATGATAAAAAACGTCAATTGTGGCTTGAAATATATGAAAATGCAATTTCAGATCGACAAAATTCTTACGCCATGTTTTTCAAATTAGTGAGAATTGTTGAAGATAAAAGCAATGAACATGCAATTCACGGCAAAACCATTGCAACATATATTGAAAGAATGAGCAAAGCAAACGATCAACTTATCAAACTAGCTGAGTTAATCGCTAAAGCAGATGAAGCAAATGACGAAATTGATTCTAATGACATGTATGAACGTATGAAAAAAACAGCTTGATAAAATATGACTGATATTGCAAAACACTTCGCTGAAGGCGGACTTGAACGTATTCTTAAAGCACGTTCAATTTATGAGCATGGCACACACGCTCAATTGCCTGCTTTTCAAAGATTTGTTGTGCTTGATGTTGTATTTGATCCACGAATAATCGATAAGGCAAAACTTGATTATTGGGAACATTCACTCGAAGTTTCAAATATGGAGTGGGGTGCAGTACTACCAAGAAATACAATAATTGCACAAAGAGTATTAGAAGGCACAGCTGAACCTCCTATGTTTTTGTTTCCATTTTTTCCATCACATTTTGCATTACCTTGTAAACCTGGTGAACATGTTTGGGTAATGTTCGAATCACCCGGGACAAAAGATCATACACTTGGTTATTGGATGTGCAGAATTACTGAACCAGATCATGCTGATGATGTTAATCATACACATGCTGCTCGAGCTTTTGAACCATCATTTATTCCAAAAATCAAAGATGTTTTTAATGGTACCGCTGATCCCAAGTATGAGTTTCGCAACGGTATGGCCGATGAACAAGATGGTGAACGGTACACAATACCTGAATCTAGATTGCTGCCCAGTACGGACGAGACGGTCTACGAAAAATTATTGACAAATGCAGATGGTAGTCAATTAGTTAATTATGAATCAATTCCTAGGTACCGCAAGAGGCCTGGAGATATTGCTTTCGAAGGAAGCAACAATACGTTAATCGTTTTAGGAACAGATCGAACAGGACCTGTTGCCGATCTTTCAAAACCTGCACATCCTAAAAAAGGAATAGTCCCAGCGAAAAAAGATGACGATATGGACGGGTCTGCCGGAATGATTGATTTGGTCGCCGGCCGTGGACAAACTGATGATACTCGTGGAAAAGAAGTAACTAGCAAGAAAATTGATAAATCTGATTTCAACAAAGAACTTGGTAAATCAGGCGCTGAATTAGTTGACAAAGAAGGTGATCCTGATATAAAAGCAGATAGATCACGAGTGTTAATTGTTCAACGTACAAAAATCGATAAAAATCTAGGACTTGCTGATTTCAATAAAAGTAATTTTCCAGACAGCAAAGGCATGCCCGGTTCAGGATTAAAAGACCCAGACAAAGGTGCTGGTGGAATCATTATTCGATCTGACAAAGTTAGAATAGTTGCTCGAATGGATGTTGAAATTCTTGTTTCGGGATTCGAAAAAGATGATAAAGGAAATGCAAAAGCGTTAACAGATCCGGATAAATATGCCGCAATTGTTATTAAAAGCAGTGGCGATATTATATTTCGACCTGCAAAAGAAGGTTACATTAAATTAGGAGATGACACTGCTGATAGAGCATTGTTATGTACCGATTCACCTGCGATTGCAATAAAAGGTGCCGTCAGTCCTGCAACACCTGCGTTAACAACAACAATGGGTGGTGCCTTTGGAGGAACCTCTATTCCAACACAAGGAACATGGGCTAAGAAAGTATTAGTTACGGGAGCAAAATAAATGTCTGCCTCAGATCCTGGGTGTTGTCATTCTGCCGGAATATTAGAAAAAGGCAAGTTAACTGAGGCAACTAAAACACGCATTATTCAAAACATAATTGATATTGGAAATTTGGGATTTGATGCTGTTCATCCTGAGATGCCAATTGGTAAAGAGTTAGGAATTCCTGCAATTGGCGGGTTGGTTCCTCTTGATTTAATTGATGAAAAGAAATATCCTGAATTTCACAAAAGAGTATTAAAAACATTTGAACAAATTGCATTAGCATTAGATGTCAAAGGTGGATTTATGATTGCACCTATTGTTGACCCTTTTGCTGTTGGTCTGAAATTTGGATTTGATGTTTCTTTCAAATTGCAAGACTTGCCTTTCTTGACGCCTCCAACATTGGCCGCCGCGTTGAATATCAATTTACCTGATGTTCTTAAAATAATTCCTAAGCTTGAGTTACCAAAAATTCCACCTTTTGAAATTCCTTCTCTTGAAATTCCCAAAGTTAATGCACCTCCTGATCATCTTGAGTTATACACATTTTTAGCGTGGCCAAAACCTCTATTAGGACTAATATTGAAATTAGCAATTCCAGATATTAAGTTTATCACAGGAATGCTCCAAATTCCACCAAATTTGAAACCCATTGTTAAACTTGTCATCGATGCTCAATTATTTGGACCAACAAAACCAACTGACGTTACTAAGATTATAATCATTAGTGAATTAGCACTGTTCACCGCTCGTTGTGCTACGATTGCACTTGTTTCAATGATTGTTGGTGATGGTGGAGCTAATGGAATCACCGGTCAATTGGGTGCTCAATATGGATTTCGCAAAGCACCATCGAAAAAATAACATGATAATCAGAATCATATAGGTTATTATTTAGAAATCAAATGGGTACATTTAATTTTAAGAGCTCAGGAAAAACACAAGAGCAAAAACTAGTTGAAGAACTTGAAAGCACCAAAACACCAATTGGAATAAAGACACCTTTACGTCTTGATGAAGGCGAAGGAACTGAGATTTTTGTCACTTATGATAACCTGACAGAAACTGTTCATGATAATTTGCGAAATTTACTATTAACAAATTGGGGTGAACACCTGGGAATGTATGATCTTGGTGCAAATCTTAGAAATTTAATGACTGAGTTAGTGTCTCAAGATGATTTTGATGGCATGGCAATTGATCAAATTTCAAGTGCAGTTTCAAGATGGATGCCTTATGTATCACTTGAAAATTATGAATCTTCAATTGATAAATCTGACAATAATAAAAATCTTTCTCGTACGAATATTAGAATTACGTACAGCGTACCAACATTAGGAGTAAGTAACAAATTACTTGAAATCAATTTGTATGCGCTATAAATGGTAGTACGCTTTTACGGTTATGATACTTACAACTGAATGGTGATTTATGGCGCTTAAACGTGATGATATTCTGCCTGTACGACAACGAAAGTACGTGGCAAAAGATTTTGATGGGTTAAGAGCTCAGTTACTAGAATATGCTCGCCTATATTACCCAGATAGATTACGAGATTTTTCTGAAGCATCATTAGGTGGATTGTTTCTTGACATGGCTGCTTATGTGGGCGACAATATGTCGTTCTATTTGGATCACCAATATAATGAATTAAATCCTGAAACAGCAATTGAAACAGTCAATATTCAACGTCACCTAAGAAGTTCTGGTGTTCCGATCGTGGGAGCATCACCAGCAATTGCACCTGTAACAATCTATATACAAGTTCCAGCGGCAGAAATAGCAAATACAATTGGGCCTAGACCTGATTGCATACCCACAATATTATCAAATACGATATTCGCCGCAGATAATGGTGTTGAATTTATTCTTATTGAAGATTTGGATTTTGGTGCCAAACGAAGCGATGGATCATTATTGGCAAGTGTTCGGGTTGGTGATGTGTCAGCTTCTGGAGCGCCCAAAAATTTTATTATGGCATCAACTGGATTGTGTGTGTCTGGAAAGAATGCACAAGATTCATTTACGATTGGCTCAACATTTGTTCCATTTCGTCAATTAACACTTAGCAATGCCAACGTTACCGACATCATTAGTGTTAGTGATTCATTAGGAAATATTTATTATCAAGTCAATGCGTTATCTCATGATGTTGTGTATCGTAACGTTCTGAATACTGCGAAAGATAATGATTTGGTTCCTCAAACAATTAGAGTGATACCAGCACCATATCGTTTTGAAGCAGACACAGATCTTGGAACACGAAGAACAACGTTAACATTGGGAGGAGGATCTGCAGACACACTTGAAGATGATATCATCCCAGACCCTTCTGAATTTGCAATTTCATTACCGTACGCTAAAACATTTTCTCGAATATCAATTAATCCTCAACAGTTATTGCAAACAAAAACATTAGGTGTTTCAGCAACAAATGTAACATTAACTGTTCAATATCGTTATGGTGGAGGATTAAATCATGTCGTTCCAAAGAATGCAATCAAAACAATAAAAACATTGAATGTATTCTTCCCAGGAAATCCATCGGCAGTTTTGGCTGCACAAGTTAGAAATACAATGGAATGTTCAAATTTGATTCAATCCGCGGGAGGTGAAGACGCACCGACAGCAGACGAATTAAAGGCATTAATTCCATCAGTTAGAAATTCACAAGAACGAATTGTAACTCGTGAAGATACATTAGCTCGGGTTTATACAATTCCTTCAAATTTTGGTCGTGTCTTTAGAGCAGCAATAAGATCAAATGAAAATAATCCATTAGCGTCTCAGTTATACATTATCTCACGATCTCCAGAACAAAAGCTGATTGTGTCTCCTGATACATTAAAACAAAATCTTGTCAAATACTTGAATCCATATCGAATGATATCTGACGCAATTGATGTTCTTGACGCTAGAATTATTAATCTGACTCTGCAATTCGAAATTGTCGCAGATCCATCATTAAACAAAAGCACGGTATTACAAAACGTGTTAACAAAATTACAACCGATATTTGATATCAAAAACTATCATATTGATCAACCTTTAATAATTTCTGAGACAATTAACACAATATTCTCAGTTCCAGGAATTATTGCCGTTGACCGTGTGCAATTTGATAACGTGGTTGGAACAGTTAACAATCGTATTTATAGTGACTCAACTTTTGATGTTGGAAGCAATACGATAAGAAATATTATCTTGCCGCCACCCGGTGGAATCTTTGAAGTAAGATATCCTGAAGTAGACATAGTCGGGAAGGTTGTCTGATGTACAAAATTCTAAAAGCTGATCGTGATACCTACATTACCGACCGCGTTGTTGATAGTGTTCGTTCATATGATTCAAATGTAGGAATTGCTGGATCACTTGATATTTTCAAGTTGTATGGCATCACAATGACAGGAAGTACACCAAATCGTGAAGTAACTCGATTGTTAATTCACTTTGATATGCAACCATTATTGACAGCTGTTTCACAAAAAAAAGTTGATCCAAATCATTCAAGTTTTTTTGCAAAATTGCAACTTAGTGATGTTTATGGAGGACAGCCAACACCTGACAATTTTACGTTATCTGTTTGTCCGTTATCAAAATCATTCGCAGAAGGTCATGGTAAGGATGTTGTTCTTTATGGCGATCATGATATATCGAATTTTTTAACAGCATCACTTAATAATGTTTGGTTGACTGCTGGATGTGGCGCATCAGGTTCTTTGGGCACTTCATGTGATTTCTTTACGGGTTCTGTCGAAAGTCAACAAGTATTTGTTACCGGCGAAGAAAATTTGAGTGTTGATGTCACAACTGCTGTTCGAGCATTATTAACTGGAACGATACCTGACGAAGGATTTAGAATTGCGTTAACACAAACAATTGAAGACAATAATTACACGTATTTCGTTAAGCGCTTTGCGTCAAGACATGCATATGATACCTCAAAACATCCTCGTTTAATTTTTGGATTTGATGATTCAATACGTGATGATGCTGGAAATATGACGCTTGATTCATGGTCAACTGTATTTTTGTTTAATTACGATCATGGATATCCAACAAATTTACTATCAGCAAGTGTTGCAATTACAGGATCAAATAGCTTAAAATTGAAGATGCAATTGGCCGCATCTGGTGGGTATCAAGAATTTTCATTTGTTGGAGGACAACATTACGTTGGATCAAATCCTGCAACTGGTATTTATTCCGCATCTATTTATATCTCTTCTTCAAATTCACATGTTATAACCGCATTGGCAGCATCAGGATCAAAAGTGACAATGACGCCTATATGGGGCTCACTTGACGGAACTGTTCCATTTTTGACGGGATCAAAATTAACAATGATCCCACCAACTCGAAGCGGAATGTCACTATCACCAGGCAACTTGGTTGTGTCTGTGAATGGAGTGAATGATTGTTATCGACCAGATGAAGTTGTTACATTACGTGTTACATTATTTGATTACACAACACCATTTATTAAAGTTGTCAAAGTACCTGTGGAATCACCGGGAGCATTGCAAGGTATTGCGTCAGATGCATTTTATAGTGTTCGAGATCGTGTAACACAAGAAGTCATAATTCCATTTGACACAACGTATGGGTCAACAAGATTGTCATCTGATGAAGCAGGAATGTTTTTCAATCTAGACATGGACAATCTTGTTAAGGAACATACGTACGTCATTGATATTATGGTGATTGTCGCAGGCAATCAAAAACGATATATGTCAGCTTCACCTCCATTTAAGGTTAGTGATGTACAATAAGAAGATATTATCATGACAAAATTATTGTACATTCCATCATTTTTGAAAGCTGCTCTTGAAGATAATCGTCAAGTTCAACTTACATTTAATGAAGTAAAGCATACAAATATTCAAAGTACGTCATCATTTTTATATGATCCCAATAATGCGCCTCTAAAAAATACACAACAACTTGTTGTTGATTGGTCTAAATTTGAGAATCACACCTTTTTCTCATCAGCGGAAGCAAAAGTTAATTTGGCTTTCGATCAGATTATCAATGGATATCCTTTTGATGGATCCAGAGCAGAAATTGAAGCATTTTTTGAACGTTTAACTGGATTCGATCGATGGGTATTTGATAATTTTCCAAAATTCAGAGGTCAATTACATTTTTCTGGCACAATCGTTGGTGAAGATACAGATGGTACAAAAGGTAATTGGATAAAAACAAAAGACTTCGCAGGTGCATTATATCCAGACATATCAAAAAACAAATCTGGAAATTCAATTATCAATCCAAAAAATCGGGCATCATTTACGTTAGAGATGCAAGTATACATACCCGCGATTGCGAATGATACACAAGTTATTTTTCAAAAGTTATCAGGAAGCTCACAAGGAATTTGTTTATATTTGACGCCTGATGGCGGTACAACATCAGCACCGGTAAGGTTTGCTGTTGTTTCTGGTAGCACATATGTCAGCGCGGGCACAAACTTAGTAAAAGGTCGATTCAATCATTTATGTGTTACGTTAAATCGTGAAAGTGGTATTGATTTTGCGGATGTATATCTTAATGAAGTCAGCCAAGAACGATCAAAATTAAATCAAAATATTGGTGAACTTGATATTGATGCGTCAGATGTCTTAATTGGTTCTGGCACAATGTTAACACTAGGTTCAACTACAGTCACACCCACACAAACTTTTAGTGGATCAATTGATGAATTTCGTGTTTTCCATTCGACACGAACTGTCAATCAACAAGAATTATTTGCGAAAAAAGCAATATATGCAACATCAGATCTGAAATTATATTATCGATTTAATGAACCGCCGGGACTGTTGACACCTGATGTAAGTGATCAAATTAATTCAATTGTTCTTGATAGTTCTGGTAATTCATTACATGCATTAATCAATGCGTTTACATCAAGTAGAAGACAAGACGCCTCACTAGACACACTAAACCCAATGGTTTATGAAAAATCAGAAACCACAACTGTCCTGTTTCCAGCCTATACAGATATCGTAAGTCTAAATACTGATTTAATGTCATCAGCTTCGTTGTATGATCGTGCGAATCCTAATTTAATTACTCGATTAGTTCCTTCTCATTATTTGCTTGAAGGATCATTACAAGACGGTACATCAGATGTGAATGATGGATTGTCATCTTATTCCGGAACGGGATTACCTGGTCAAGGAAAGATGTCGCCCTCACAAATTATAGTTTCATTTTTGTATATCTGGGCTCGTTTCTTTGATGAAATGAAATTGTATATTGATCAATTCTCAGCATTAAGATATCTTGATTACGCCGGCAATGAAAATTCACCTAATAATTTTTTATATGATTTTGTGAAGCAATATGGATTTCATTTACCACCGTTGTTTAATGATACAACAATTGATCAATACGTGAATGCTGAAAATGTTGGATATGAAATTGCAACGTCTGCATACCCATTAAAAACTGTTCAAAATGAATTGTTACGTCGTGTGTTGATCAATATGCCAAATGTTATCAAATCAAAAGGCACACAACACGCAATTAAATCATTTCTTCGTGCTGTTGGTATCGATCCGGATAATTCAATGAGAATTCGTGAATTTGGTGGACCAACAGAAAGACAATTAACGTTTACTAGAGAACGAAAATATGATTCTGGTGTGATGGTAAAGTTTGCAACATCATCATTTGTTCGAACACCTGTTTTATCTGCCTCTCGAATTGAAACAGGATATCCGAAACCTGAAGGTACGATGGTTCAAAAAACAACATACAAACCTCATGGAATTTCAAACTCTACAAACGATGGTATGTTAACGTCTGGATCATGGTCGATTGAAGGTATATACAAATTTACACCACAAGACATCTTGTTAATGACATCTGCGACACAATCGCTTGCTCGATTGTGCACAATGGATGGACCGAATGGTTCACAATATATTGCAAATTTGATAACAATATCATCATCAATAAATCCTAGAGTGATATGTTACGTTCGACCTGGCGATGCATCAACTTCGCCATTGTTACAAATGAACATCGATCTTCCTGCGAAGGGAATGTTTAATCATGATCGATGGAACGTATGTTTTGGTTGTAATAGAAATGACGCAATTGGTTCAATAGTTTCATCTTCTTATTTTCTTCGAGTTGCAACACAAAACGACGGTGATATCACATGGTTTTCATCGACGTCATCATTTTTTCAAGAAAATCCAACTGGTGAAAACATCGTTACAAGAAAAATGTCAGTTGAATCTCCTTCTGGTTCTTATATTTCGTTAGGAGAAAATCAAAGCACTAATTCGGGCAGTTTATCTAGTTATAGATTTTTGAATAATATTCTAGCGGCCCCTGGAGAGTCACGATCAACGGCTTTTGTGGGGCGAGCAAGCAATCTAAAGCTGTGGTCAAGAACAATAACTGATGAAGAATTTATTGAACACACAAGAAATTACAAATCATTAGGAACGAAAGATCCTTTGGTGAATTATAACTTTGAAAAAGTTGCAACCGGTTCCTGGAATCGTGTTCGAATGGATACATTACAAAAACAAGAATTACGAGCTCCAACAAGCGGTTCTTCTCTTGATTTTCTTGATTTTAGTCTTAATGGATTACACCTGACTGGGACGGGATTTCCGACAGGTGTCAATTCAGTTGTTGGGGAAATATTCGATCGATCATATTTGTCACCATATTTTGATGAGGCATCGACAGATGAAAAAATTCGAATTCGAGGATTCTTAAATCAAGATTTGATTGATGCAACACCTTGGGCTCAAACAGCACCTGTTCACGAGATTGTTCGATCAGAACGTCCAACAGATGACACACGATTTTCGATTGAATTTTCGCTTATCGATTCTTTGAATAAAGATATCATAAACATGTTTTCAACGTTTGATGCAATTGATAACGCGCTAGGCGCACCAGAATTAGTATATTCTCCAGATTATCCTGATCTTGAACGTTTACGAAATGTTTATTTCAATAGGTTGTCAAAGAAGATAAATTTCCGTGACTTTTTTGAATTTTTTAGATGGTTTGATAAGTCACTTGGTATTTTTATTGAACAATTAATACCTAAGAAAACACGATTCAAAGGCACAAATTTTGTTGTAGAATCTCATATGCTTGAACGTTCCAAATTGGAATATTTGTCATCTGAAATTTATCTTGGCGAAGAAGATCGATCACGCATTAATGATACATTGTTATTACAACAAATTGTAGGAACTCTAAAAAAGTATTGAATAATTCATAGTGTAATAATGTTGTGAACAAGGAAAACACATGGCTTCATTAAATTTTTTTCGCAATCCCGGGTTCCAAGAACCTAGCTTTTTTGATGAAGGACCTAAAGTTACTGTAAAAGTTTTATCTGGTTCTGGAACGGGTAGTATTGACACTTCAAAAATTGATGCTTTTCGTCAAGGTGTTGAATTAACACAACAAAAATATTTCGATGCAGGTATGGCAAAGATTCATGCTGGTGAACCAGGTCATGTATTACGAAAAAATACGTTTGGAATGGATAAGAATTTTTTCCCAAATCCTCAATACCAAGATCTAGATCTTTTTGACCCTGTTAGATTTATTCAAATACAAGCAGATTATTCATATTTAACAGATAATCTTTTTACATTTCCAATTATTACAGGTGACTCAAATCAACTCGAATCATTTAACATCAATGGTGTTATTGAACCATTAGCAATACGAGCACCTGCTGCATTTAGCTCAACTGATATGCCACATGAAAGTCATGCAATACGTGGTATGATAGTTGGTGGAAATTCAGATCAATCATTGGCATCAAGTCAAGTTGTTTCAATTGATTATTTTAGAGTATCATCGAACATAGCATATCTTGACAATGTTGATATGTTGGGATCAATGGGTGTCTCGACTGGTTATTTCAAATTTGAAAAATTATACAATAAACCTTTTGAAGATGCTAGATATCCGCGAAATGTAGATTTGTTATCACGTGGAAGTAGCATGGATGGTGCATTGTCAATCATGTCAGGATCAACAGAAAATTATATTTCTTTCAAACAAAGAGCACAAACTGCAGGTTGGGATTATGATACTACAGTCACAACAGGAACAGATTCGATTGCTTTTGGAGGAATGACTTTCTAATGCCTAGTTCAACAAAATTACTTCGTGCTGCACCTCAACGCAGATTTGAAGATTATACACTTCATAGAATTGTTAGTCCTGAAGTTGGGTTATATCCCATCTCAACTCCAACGATGACACGTGTACCATCATCAACTGGTGGTGCTGGTTTCGGTGGGTGTGATGATGGCATGTCAGAAACAATGTCAATTGGATTTGATTTTAGTTTTGAAGGTATTTCTTATAAACAAATAGTCGTTTGTGCCAATGGATTTGCTATATTAGTTGATCCGAGTGTTGGTGATGGAGGTTTATCACCTCCTGTAACTGTGATCACTGATTGTCTTAACACATTATATGATAATAATGATATCAAATCTTCATTTACAAGAGGAGCTAGTCCTGTCAACACGGTTTTATTGTGTCCTTGGTTTGATGATTTAAGAAATGTTTATGATAGTTTACAAGCGTTATTTGCTGAATTTTCCACACCAGATGCATCAACTCGTTTACGAATCAATTATGGATTAGACACACCGTCACCTGCACATCGATATAATCCATCAACAGCAGGTGTGCGTTATGCGCGTTTAACAGATAAATCAGGTGTTCGAGCTTTAGTTGTCAGATGGAACTCGTTAAGCAATTATAACAGTCCAAGTTCATTATTGCGATTCGATTTGGTTTTGTATGAAAATGGAACGATTGAATTTAGATATGATACAAATGACGGTATCGGTACGTCAGTATCAACATATGAAAATGCAACAATTGGAATATTTCTGAATAACACACCATCTACTGGTTGGCGTTTTCGCGATTTTTCACATGGATTGGGATATGATGATTTCAAAAGACCTTCTTATTCTTTAGGGGGTGCAACATATCTTTCTACGTATACAGATGGTGCATCATCAAAACCATATACAGTTAGTTTGCAACCAGATAAACACTGGCCTGGACTGAGGTCGTCTGGGTGTATCATGAGGTTCTCACCTCCTGTTAATCGTCGAAAAATTTTGCCAAGACCAGAATTACGTGAAAAAGATTCTACAATTTCATTCCCGTTAAAAGCTCGAACAGGTGATCGCGATCGTACCGGTACACGTTTATCAGCATTTGATGATCGAAAAACGTTAAATTTTCTTACTGGTGTTGTTGTTGATTATCCAACAACAATTCAACGAAAATACGCAGACTCTGAACCAGGAGCACCAAATCGTTTAAATCTGTTTAGTAATATGTCTGTAACAAGCAGCATTATTAAAGGAAATGCAGATAATTTTATTGGCAATGAATCTCAAAAATATATTGAACCATTCTCAGAACATAATAGACCAGAACTAGATCAATTTAGTTTATATTTTGCAACTGGATCGAGTCTTGAACAATTTGGTGACGGATTACAAACTAGTCTTAGATCAAAGACACAAATTAAAATTGAACTCCCAATTGAACTCCCCACGCAAATGTTTGATGTTACCTCAAGTCTTTATTATTACAATAAACGATTTCGAGCATGGTACGTCCCCAGAAATGGATCAGTTTTAGATTTAGCAAATCCTTTGGCACATCTTGACGTGTCTAGATTAACATTGCCAGAAGATGCTAGACAATTTGACGCATTAGGAAATTCTGTATCGTCAGGTTCAAATCCTGGTACGCTAGGTTTATATGAACAATCAGATCCTTCACTTAATACGTCATATTACAATGCAAATTTAAGTGAATTATTGCTTCACAATTATCCTAAGAGCGTACAAAATAACAGTGAATATAAAGCAACAGATGATGAACAATTTTCTTTAGCAATTAATCAACCATTTCTTATTGAAAAAGTTGTATTTGAAATCCCATTAACAATGGGGTCGGGTTGGTTTAATGATAGAACAACATCATCTGTCCCTGTAGGATATCCCGATGGATCAATTGCAGCAATTGATGCAGCAGGACCTTGTATTACCGTTGCTTTATTTAATCAACAATCAGCAGGTCCAAATACTTTTAGAGATTTGATCACGTCTGGTACAATCATACCAGTAGGCGATAATCATAGTCATGTCAAAGTTAATAATACAACACTCGGTGGAGATACATATTGTATATTTTCTCCTCAAGGTTTTTTAAGTTTCAATGTTTCACCTGCGGCAGTTGTTTCGCCAAATAGAGGTACTACTGCATTTACGGGTAGTGTTGTTGTCAATACCATCCCAGGGATTTCAAATGGTGTAACAATAACAGCGTTAGGAGCTGCATATCAAGAATCACAAATTAATAATGAAAAAGCACTAATCAACTGGTTGACAAATACAACAATTGATGTCAATTCAAACACCGGACTAGGAATTAATGCGATATATACAAACGTTAAAAATGTTGATGTATTTGGCAGATCATTCAAAGGATTTGATCCTTCTGGTCGCTCAATATTTGGAAAAGAATTTGTAACAACTCAAAATTCAATAACTAAAACAGGACAATACAAAAACCCGTTTTATGTTTCATCATCAAAAGCTGATTTACCAGCAAATATGAAGGCCGTGATTGCAAATTCATCACTAAAATCTATCATTGCAGGAACAATCAATTTAGGATCAAATTTTCAATCACCTTATCTCGTCTTGCCTGGCGATAAACTTACATTATCAATATCAAAAATGCGCCCGGTGATTTATTCATACAACGGAACAAATCCATTCGGCGGCGCACCAATGGATTATTTTACAGGATCTTTACGACATGATGTAACGTTAGCGACCGGAAGTATCAAAGTTACACTATATGGATCATTATTGAATCAATTGCGAGAATATCATGATCCCATGAATTCTCCAACATCAACAAATGCAGTGCATGAAGTTTTAGGTGCTGAACCAGTTCTCGACCAGTATGATATTGAATATCGCGGCGCGTTTTGGGGGACAAGTACGGATGATTATATTACGGGAAGTTTATTGAAAATTGATTCAGATGGCGGGAAACAATTTTTTGTTCCTGCGTCAAGAGGTCGTGTTTTTAGTAAACTTGATGCAAGATCACAACCACCACCTGAATATGTGCCTAATGATTCATATGAAGTTATTCAAAATTATTCAAAAGCGTTTAGATTACAACCATGGTATGAAAAAACTAGTCGATCTTCAAGAGTTACACAATTAATTTCAGAATCAGAACGTTTTTATGATTCAATGGTACCTAACTTAAATGACTGTTTCAAACTCAATGGTTCTGGGATTTGGTTTGAAGATCCAAATGATGCACAAACACATGATCTTGCACGTTTTAATATAGGACCAAATGTTGGGTATATGTTTTTTAATGCACAAATCGCAACATATGGTTCGTTAGGAATATTAGATTTTGCAGATGGTATATGGACTTGGGCATATCCATTTGAACCACGATATTCAACTGTCGGCCGCGATGCCGCTTTCCAACGTGGCATCGTTTCATCAAGAATGTTTTCATATGGTGCGTTATCGATGTCAGATCAAGATTCCAGATATATTACAGAATTCATCCCAACATTTTTAGGACATTATGATGGCATAGGTACAATACCGTCAGTAGCCCATGCATATACAATGAATTGTTCCGCAGACGTTGATTTACGTACTGGAACTATGAATAATCCATACATTACAGGTAGTATGTCACGAACAGATATGATTAAAGTCATGTATGGATTTGGTGACGTTAACACTATCACTCCTCAACTAATATTAGGTGATCCCGAAGGTACGCCCGATTATGTTAGTGGTACATTTGGGTATGGTCATGAACCAGATTATCGAAATTATCATTATGACGGAACATATCATTGGAGATATGGTCCTATCATTAGAGGATGGAAATATGGCATATATAATGCAATTCCAACAAATAGCTCTATGATCTTTCGTCGTGATAAATTTGGACAATGTCGTGACATGTTAGAGCAACGCCTATATACAAAGTATTATCAAGCAACTGACTCATCTATATCTAAGATAGGACCATTACAAGGACCGGTATCTGTTAAATTTGTTGATTCGTTAGGAAATAATAGCAATCCTATCAATACATGGTCATCAAATCAAAGTTATGAAGCAACTAGTTCATTACCTTATTTCGATGATGTTGGAAGAAATCGTCCACCAATTGATGTATCGCTTCTCAATCAAACAATTTTTTCAATTTAAATTTCTTAGAAAATTGTAAAGAGAAAATCATGGGAAAAACTACAAAAGAAAGTGCACTACAATCTTATTTTGTGTTTGTTCAAGACAATAATACAGGTAAGATTTTGCGAATGGCTTTCCCATCGCAGGTTCAAATTGGTGTTAATACCTTACCTGCTGATTTAATTGTAACTGGCACGACGAAATTACATGGACGTCTGACACTTAGTATTGCAACTTTCACAGCAGTTAATAAAAAAGTCACGTATAATATTAATACATCTGACATTATCACTCAAGTTATTGGTACGAATGCAACTGAAACAATAAATTTATATCTTCCCAAAAATCCTATTGATGGTCAAATTCATATCATAAAAGATATGTCAGGAACTGCTTCAACAAAAAACATACAAATATATGCTTCAAAAACAACACCAATTACAAAAATTGACGGTGCTGATTATAAAACAATCAATACTGATTATGGCAAATTGGGCGTATTTTGGTATGCAAATATGTGGAACATATTTATATTTTCTGAATCTGGTAGTGCTTCTTTAACTGATACAGCACCTGTTGACGTAACCAAATCTGCCGCGACAGTAGGTGTGGCAACAGACGCAGCTCGAGCAGATCATAAACATAATATATCAACTGCAGTAGCGTCTTCATTATCAGTGGGTGGAGCAAGTTCAGAAGGTTCTGCAACTTCTCTTTGTAGATCTGATCATACACATGCACTTCCCGCATTTGGAACAACTGCAGGAACTTTTTGTCAAGGTAACGATAGTAGATTCGTTGGTGCATACAGTAGCACACCATCAGCTTTAGGTGTTACTGGCGCAACAGACGGTGCTTCTTCAAATTATGCAAAAGGAGATCATGCACATAATATTAACGTAGCAGCACCCAGTTCTGTTGATGCCTCAACGACAGCAGTTGCAGCCGGCGCGTCAACTTCACTTGCACGTGCCGATCATACACACACATTTAGAATTCCGTCACAAGCAGCCGGCGATTTTTTATATGCCACTAGTGCTAGTGCTTGGGCAAGATTACCAATTGGTGCAGAAGGTCGTGTATTGAGCGTTGTAGGAGGTGTGCCGGCATATGCCGTAGCTTTTACTAGCGCAAGCTCTCTTGGAGGCGATGTTGGAGGTACGCCGGCAACAACCGCTGTCAAAAAACTTACAGGCGATTCAGAATATGTAACATTTCCAGCTGCACATACATCTCCTAGAATAGGACAAGAACAAGCCGTTGCTGGAAGTGGATACAACATCCGTTATAGCGCTCAATCTGGTACAGCGTCTGGTGTTACAAATGGTGGCATGGCTGTTTTATCTGGAGGAGGTAAAAATTCAACTGGTACAAAAGGAGGTGTGCAAATCTCTCTTGGCGTCACAGATTCGACTACAGAACCAATGATTGAAGTAGCTGAAAAAGTCACAGGAAATTCTGTTGTTGCGTTAAATTACGCTGCTAGTTTAACAACAACAGAAGCGCCGGCGGGCGTTGGAGATGCTGTTATTCTTGTTGCAAATGCAAGATCAGTACCTTCCGCAAATCCCGGCCCCGGAGGTGTGACTGTGTATTTAGAAGAAAATGTTGGATTATGGGTAAGAGACGGTGACGGCAATGAAATTATGATCGCTCCCGTGGTAACTTCATGACATATTTTTGGAAAAAACAACATTTATGGAAAAGAAATGTTGGCGCCGGAACAACACAAAATATTGGTATTTTGAGAACACCAGCAACTAGACATATGTCATTAGAGACAACGCTTCTTGGAACAAATGCAGACCTATCTGAGGTCTCATGTCAATTTCGATCTTTCACAATATTAACAGGTGCTTATTCTATTTTATCTGAAGCACCAGATTGTGTTTCTGGTGTTGATGGAAAAATGTATGATTTTGATTCATCATTCGGTTTATCAACATCAATATCAACTCTTGATGTAAATTTTGATGTAATTGGTCAGACAAATGATGATTCAGATTGGGCACTTCGTGTATCTGGTTGGGAAATTCCAATCACTGAACGTTTAACACCCGGGTCAGCGGCAACCAATCTAAAAGTAAGAAGAGATCTAAAATCAACAACACCCACAACATGGACAACAATGTTTGGTGTTCCTCTCGTTCAAGAACATGTTGTTGCGATTAGAGCATATGTTCATGCTTTTCAAGATTTGGAAGGTGGAACTCTCCTCGCGGGTGCAAGAAAATGGTTTATTTTAGCAAAAAATATCGCAGGAACTGTCACTATTATCGGCGACACTGCAGATGGTACAAATTTTTTCTCTGATGGCGCGCAAAATGTTCTAGATGATATTGGCATGTCACTTAGAGCATACCCAGGATCTGATTTGGTTAATCTTCAATGTAATGGAAATGGCGATACTGAATATAGCTGTTTTATGGAAAGTGCGTTAATACTGTGAAACAACGTATAAGTTTTGAAGGAAAGGATGTAACAACTAGCACCTCAGCGGCGTGGACAACACTTTTAACAATTCCAACTAGCACATCTAAAGCGATGCCTGATGCATCGTCTGGAATAATATCATATCGTGTTAGTTTTTGGCTTTCTGGATATTCTGAAGGAGGAATTGAGACAGGATTAGTTCGTGTCAGAAATAACGCAGGAACAATTTTAATCGCAGGAAAAGGAGGCTCGCCTTCAACAGATCCATTTCAACGAGTTCAAACAGGAGGAATTTACCCATCCACATCGCCAGAAATTGATTGGACAGTCTCAGGAACAAATATAATTCTTCAAGTCAAATGTGCTCAGAAAGATGTTTCAGCATATCCTGGCTATAACATATATGACTTCGTCAGTTATGGAGGAAGTTATTACGTATGTATTCTTACACACGCAACGCCTCATACTCCACCAAATGCGACATACTGGACTGCTATTACAGATCGTGGTTTGTACAGCGAGAACAGATCCTACAGCACCAATGACTTCATACTTTGGGATGGGTCAGGGAACTACTGGTTCGCGACCGCGAACATTCAAAGCGGTAACAACAATCCTGCGCACAACTCCAACTGGTACGCCATGAACCAACGTGGACCATGGGATGCCGGAACTGGAGGATTAGCTGATTTACCAACTGATTTTTTCGCAGAGGCGTGGTGGATTCGCCGGCATGACGACTAATTTAATACATGCGATAAGGAAAATATTTAAGCATTAACCTTATCGATTCAATAAACAATTTATCCTTTAATCGTTGATCTGAAGGGAGATCATCGTATGGCAACATACAAGGATGTGTCTTTTTAAGATCATCCTTTGTGGCACCATATACCCATCCTTCTTTCTTTTTGTTATCAAACCAATTTTCATGTGATTCTTTTGCACCAATAAATCCACCCATTTCAAAATAATTTTTGACACCCGAAATTGCTGAATCCTTCTGCCATTCTGGCGAATCTTCCCAATGTTTTTGAGAATTATCACCCAATGTTTCACAATACAACTTATTAAGCTCGTGCGCAGCACGAGCACAAAACAAAACCATATCCAACATTAAATTTCCTTAAGCATCAATTTGTGATTTTAATTTTCGAGGAGATTGATAAGCATCATCAATAAATTGTCATGTGATTCTAACAATAAAAGTAATTGCCGTTTTGCTTTTGTTTCTCGTTCTGGTTTTTCCATCATACATAAAAAACAAATTTATAAATCATTCACAGTCTTTATCAAAATTACAATAAACACATTTCTTCATGTTCATGTTTTATTTTCTTTTTTGATTTCAATTGTAATCAACTGAGGTTGCGGCGCATATTTTAACCACCACAATTTTTTCTTGTTCTCTTCGGCTTTATTGGATTTTTCAACATCTTCTACGTTAATTTTACTTGAAGATGTCTCTTCGCCCGTAAATAAATCAATTACAATTAACATGTGTTGAATTCCTTCTGTTATTATGTATCAAATTTCAACGATTAAATCACGATATCTTACTAAGAAGTTGATCTAGATTCGATGTTGACAACTTGTTATTAATTGCCATCCATTCTGCCCACTCAGCACATGTTGCAGCTTTGTCCTCCCACAAAGCCCAATAAGGCATTACCCAATCACTGGACGACATTACTTTTTGAGCATAATTTTTTCTTGAACCATCTGCTTCATGTTTCCATTTAAGGAAATTATGATCTACGGATACGAAATAAGTACGCAACTTATCTTTCATATCAAGAAGAACAGTTGAAACAGTCGGATCAACCAATGGAAGTACATCATCAATACTTCCATTAAGAATGCATTCAATTGCCGAACGTTTGGAACACATAACAGTTGATTTAATCTTTGAAGACAAAATCCACGATTGTGATTTAATTTTATTTCTTCCGAACTTTGAATCAACAACAACCGCACCCTCTAATTTAGAAGGATCTGAATTATCAACAAATGTAGCAATTGCTTTTGCATCACGTAACAACCAATGAATAGGTTTATTGACTTGATGCATGTCAATTTTTTCAATTGAAATCTCAGTTCCTGTTCGAAGGTCACGAACAGCCAACAAAGTTACGCGAGGAACATCATAACGAACAACAATACGATTGTATTGACTAGTCAACTCAAAAACATATGTGTATTCTTTTTTGAAATTAAGTACAGTATGAATTTGATCAGATTTGATTGTGAAACCAGAATTTACTTCATAAGTGATAATCAATGCCTTCATGAATAATTCAGAAAATGTAATATTTCCAATTTCAATATGATCATCATGAATTGGCAAATCTGCTTCCGGAACAGATCGGGTCGCTACAAACCACTTATCATACAAGTGATCCCAATATACAATGCACATCGTTCCATCAAGTTTTTCATAAACACGCAAATTTTCATCAGACCAATCAATTTCTGTCGCCGCCGGATCGCCATAATTAAAAAATCGATCCATTGGCCACGCTAGTAATTCGACATCACCAACAATTCGATCTCGCCAAGCAGCAACTGATGATAACTTATTTCCACTATTTTTTTCATCATCAATAAAGATTTTTGTTTGTTCTGATGATGGACGAATAACCATTCCTCGACATTGATTCGTCAATGCATTATTCGATTTCGCCATGATCTGGTCATAATTGAGCGAAAACTTATCAAAGTTTTTATTAGGTCGAACACAAACACCATGTTCTTCCTCTAATTCACGAAAAGTATGCGTTCGCAAATATTCAACAACAAAAGGTTTCATGTGTTTACCTAATAACCATTATAATACTTTGTTAATTCGTATTACACTTTCATTTACTTTACCGACGTGTTAACAACTTCGTCTTCTGACGAATCATTTTCGTCTTGGAAAATACTATACAAATCAAGCTGCGGCTCATCATTTTTTAACAATTTCGTTGTTGAAACTTCATCTTCAACGTTATTGAAACTCAAACGATCGGATGTCACCCACCCATGATATGTGCTAATCACAACGCCAGATTTATTTTTCGTCGGTGTAGATTTTGCGAATCTAACATAATCAAGTCTTTGAAAGACTGAGTTTCCTTCAAAAACATATTCAAACCCTCGAAGTTCTGCTTCGACATAATCATCTTTGAAAATATCAACAACAAACGCGCCCAGAGGTATATCAATAATGATCGGTCCGTCCATCACACATTTATTCAATGGATCTTCATCTTTGAGAAAGATATATAGTGCTTCAGATGATTCAAAGATCAACAACGATTTAATTTGTTGATCATTTTTGAGTTCAATTCGAACTTTTTTCATTGTTATAGCAATTCATCAAATGATTGATTTTTCTCAAGACAATATTGACGTAATTTTTCAATCCATTGTTGTGATTTAATCTTGAACATAATGGGTGGTACGCTTGATTTCTTGTGTTCTTTCTCAGATGATTTACAAACAACACCTTCAAATGTCATATTTGATAACGTTCCATTTTTAACATTGTCAACAAAATCTTGTGTTGCATATCCAGAATATAATACTTTAGCATGATCAACATGCCCAAATAATTTTAGAAAACGCTCAGCATCTAATATCCCAACTCTAATTGGCGCAACATCAATTAACGTAACAACATGTTTATCATTTTTGTCATGTTGTCCAAATGCACTATTTTGCCCATAAAATTCAAAATAACATGTTGCAAATTCAATTTTATGTTCTGTCAAAATTTTTGAAATTGAATCACCATATAACTCATTAATCATATTTGGAACTGTACCAAGCAATTCATCTGATTCTGAAATTAATCTTTTTCGAGTCCCAAATGCAAAAAATCCTTTTTGTTTTTTGACCATTCTGCTCTAATATTCGAACCGTCAAGTTTATCAAAAGCAATAATAGGAACATCTGTTCTAATTTGAGATAATATCGAAGGATATGCTTTCATAAATAACTCTCTTTAATGAATAACTTCGTTATCAGATTTAACATGTAATCGAATATAATCTACACAACGTCGAATTTTTTCAGCATCTTTCAAATCAACATAATCTTCTTCACGAATCAAAGAATAACGAAGGTTATTTAACTTATCGTCAGGATCAGATAGAATCTTTTTCGCGGAAGAAATTATTACTTGAGCACAATGATAATCACACAATGGTGTATGTATATCAACATGTTGAACGGTCGCTGGTTCATAACAATTTATGCTACTACACTTTTTCATATGTGGTATCATTAGTTGAATCAAATCAGATATAATCAACTCATGTCGACCAATAAGAACAGGCAACATTTTTTGAAATTTTGATTCCATTATGAAAAATTAATCTAAAATTTAGATTATTTATCACACATTTTCAATCAGATGATTTTAACGCTAAATCATAAGATGACTGAATCTGTTGATATAATTCGTCTGGTGAAAACCCTTGAATTTGTTTACCACCAATATCAACACAAGATGTTGCGTTATCATGACATTTGGGACACAACGAAATTCCATTTTCTTTTACGTACCCGTATTTGGGAAGTATAAAATCAGTCATAATTCGATGAGGAAAAAGAAATCGAAGAAAATCTGCACGTTTTTGTTTACAGATTTTGCATGTATAATTGTCACGCTTAAATACAATTGTTCGAAACTTATCTCTACACTCTTTGATGTGTTTTTCGTTGTCTTCGATCATAATTTATTTCTGTGTTTAAATTTCTAGTTTAATCGTATTAAATACAACAGTTTATTCTACTATTTATTTTTTATGTTTATTCTTGAGGCCATCTCGAAGCCCTGATTCAAGGTTATTCTGTTGACCAGAATGTATGTTTGTGGTATGTTTAACATAACAAGGAATCGATTGATCATTTCCGAATTTGACTGGATTGGCACAAACGATTTGAGGACATTTTAGACATAACCATACTTCTGTTCGATCATGAGCAGGACCTCTTACGGGTTGAGATTCCATTTCAACAGGATGCGAACAATTTGGACATTTTATTTTCATTTGCGGAAGCAACAGGATTCGAACCTGTGGGTGCACTTTTGTGCACCTTCTGGTTAGCAACCAGATGTCATAAACCACTCGACCATGCTTCCTTATTTAATTTGTCGGCGCAATAGGATTTGAACCTATGACATCCAAGGTGTAAACTTGGGGTTCTACCACTGAACTATACGCCGCTGATGATTTTACATCAGTTTTAGATTACCTGTTATTTTGTCTAGATCACTAGATTCCCATGGACCAAATGCAGCACATGTAAGTGTAGGAATTCCATTAAATTCTGTCTTTCCGGAATCAATAATAGAATGTACCTCAATTCCTTGAAGTTCTGCTTTGAAAATAAGTGTCTTCAAAGCCTCTTCTGAGTCAACACCTACAACAACTTTGGTAAATTTGTCATTTATCCATAATGCTTCTGTTGGCGTTAATCTAATAACCAATTCATCGCCACGATCTGATTCATTGTTATCAATAAGAAATTTCATTGAAGCATGAGCAACTTGAGCAGCAATTTTGCCTTTTCTCATGTTCAAATCTTTTCGAACAACAATAACTTGTTTTGTTTCAATCATAACATGCCTCAGAATCTTATGACTTGAATATTCAAATCATATTATAAAGAACAAACAAATTCCGTTATTTCTTTTTTTCAGATTTTGTCATTGCTAATTTAATTCTAGCACGTTGTTTCTTTGCACCAACATCTTTGCCTAATCGATTATCAAGTTCAGATAATTGCTGTGAAAAACTCAATTTCCTCCATGCATTTTCACGTTCAACTGCTTGATTATGACGCTCAGAATTGTTCTTTTTAGACATTTTTTAACCTTTTACTCAAAGTTTATTTGATGTTAACAAAGGATAACGACACGTAGGATACAAATAAATATATCCTTCTTCTAACAGATATGTACAAGGATCACGGCGTCTTGTTTTTGGAAAATCCCATTCTGCGTAACAATTTGTTAACAACGTGGTCATTACAAGAACAATGTTCCGCAACATATTATGATAATACAACATCATATGATTTTTTATCATTTGCGCCCACAACAGGATTCGAACCTGTATAAATTCGTTTAGAAGACGAACGCCTAATCCATTCGGACCATGTGGGCAAATAAAAATTATTAAACATTCACATTAAGAAGGTATCGCACCTCTAACAATATCATATTAGAACAAAATTAGACTTGTTTCAAGTCATTCAAATATGTCTGAAAAGTGATATTGTTCCATTGACTCCGGTGATAAAAGTTACTAATTTAATAATCTTCGTGTCAGCAATGGGATTCGAACCCACAATTGAGAACTTAATCTCGCCACGTTCTAAGCGTGGTGCATATGCCAATTCTGCTATGCTGACGTATTTATCACATAATATCAGATAACATTTCTAATCTTATTTCTTCTCTAACCTCTTCAAGAATTTTGCCCAACCAATTTTGGCCTTCTCCTCTACAAATACAAAAACCCCAGAATCTATCATTCCAGTAATTTTTTTCAATTAATTTAGCGTCATTTGTACAGATTAACAATTCACGAAGAAGAGGATTTTCAAACTTTAATCTTATCAAAGTTCTCATAACGTCAATTTTGACATCATCCCAATCTTCACGAAGTGTTACACTTCGACCTAATTGTTTTGCTTTTCCCGGTGTTTTTGTTTCACGAATAACTTGACGTTCTTCATGATTCAATGTTTTATGTGCTTGATATGCATGTTCAACAGTTGGATATTTCACGCCATCAACGAAAATCGTCGATGGAAAGAAATTTGATAAAAATGCAAATTCATCAACAAACCGTTCTATTGTATCCATTCGAGGAAGCGATGGGATTCGAACCCATGGGCCCCTTTCGGGACCGCCCGTTTTCAAGACGGGAACCTTCAACCGCTCGGTCACACTTCCTTATTACGTTGAGCTGACGATGGGACTTGAACCCACAATTATTCCTCTTTACAAGAGAGGTGCAATACCATTATGCGACATCAGCATATTAACAGAGCAGGATACTGGAATCGAACCAGCGTTTCTTGGTTGGAAGCCAAGAGCACAAACCACTATACCAATCCTGCGTAAATAACTTAATCAAATTTTCACGTTCAAGCAACAAAGATTCGAACTTTGAAGATCCTTTTGAGATCAATCGGTTTTTATCCCGCTGCGTCTACCTTTGATGACGGCTACCTATTAAAATAACCAACAATCTATTCCGCCACTGCTTTTCGTATGTTACTTATTTGATCAAGTTATTTATTTATTCTATCACTCTTTTTAGTAACTTTGCACATTTTGTGCACATTGTTTACATAAGTATTTTTGATCGATTACTTCAAGTTTTTTACTTGGGGTCATTTCATCACAACAATCACATGGATCCTTATCGGTTTCATCATTAGATGAATCATATTCGAAATCACCAGCTTTCCATGCTTCAAGTTCTCGTTGTGTAAATCCTTCATTTAACATTTTTGATTTTTTGAAGGATTTCATATCCTTTGCAACTTCGCTAATGATTTTACGCAATTGCAATAAATTAATCGTTTTCATACATATAAATATACATCTCTAAACAATATTAGATTATCAAAGACCAAATTTGGTCCGGGTGGCAGGATTTGAACCTGCAACATCGTGCACCCAAAGCACGCGCACTACCAGATTGTGCTACACCCGGATATTTTCTTTTTTTCTGCTGGTTGTTTCTTACCAGCTTGCCACGTTCAACCCATAAAGGGGTGTGGCTCTTTAGACGGTGATGAAAAACTTGTTGTGGTACAACCGAGCATTGAGAAATTTTTCATTCCCAACTCATTTGCTCTAGGTCTTCCATATGACATCAATGATGTTTTCATTTCCGTGTATTATACAATATTCTGTTCAAAACAATTTGTATACAATTATATGTTCGGTTGTCGAAAAATTGTTTGTGGGGTTTTTTCATTCGTAAATCCAACGTACAATTTTGAATCTGCCAACAAATCATTAAGTCTAACTTGTGAACCATCAAATTCACAATCAAGACTAACCATTCTTATACCATGACTATAATCTGCGTAGAAATTATCGTGTCCTAAATACAACGGTTGTATTACAACACCATTCAATTTGTGCCAACCATAAATTGCAACTTGTTTTGGTTGTTTAATTAAACGTTGCGTCATAACAACATCCTTTTTATGACCAGCGGTTAACTTATCAAAATTATCAATAAAAAATTGATTTTCTGCAATTTGTTCATTGACAATAAGATCGTGCAAAACAATTCTGTTCATTGACATCATTGATGCATCATATGGAGGACCAAATGGTTTGGGATCAAGTTGAATAATGGCTTGTTGCCATATGATATCTGAAATCTTCGTTGTTGGCAACATGCAATCCCATTTGTTGCATAACTGTTGTGCAGCTAGCGGGCTTAATGGAATTCTAAAATTATCTAAATCACTACCAATTGTTAAATAATCAGGTAATACATGTAAAGTAACTTCATGTTGATTTTTGTCAACATCTAAAAATGTATATTTAACATCCACAAATGATCGCATAAATTCAGGCATATGTCCTAAACTCAAAAGATCAATTGCATAATTGTCACGTGTTACTTGATTAAATGATTCTACTGTGTCAACAAATTCTGTTTTAGAAATAAGCTTATCATATTCAATGCAAGGAACATTCAATTGTTTTGTCATTTATTTTTAGATTTCCCAAGGATAAACAGGATCAACAGAATCAACAGGATCAACAGGATCTGAAAACTTTTTCATAACCGCACGAAATAACTTATCGACCATTTCACGAGAAATTTCGCTGTCTTTAGAATTTAGAATATCAACAACTTGTTGACAAAGCATTTCTTGAGAAATTTTCTGTGGAGTTGTTTCTTTTGAAATTTTATTCAAAAGTGGCACAACACAATCACAATCACGACAAAATAATTGATCTTCAGGTTCACCGCCAATAAAACCTGTCTCAGAATCAATTAAAATAAGAAAATGTGTTATCATGAATCATTCCTTCATCAACTTCAAGAGGAGAACGTAAATAAAATCTATCTATTGTCATAGATTATTTCTCGTTAGAAAGTGAAGCCTTCGGCCCAACGCTAAATAAAAGACGAATCACAACTGTCAGCCAATATATTTGCCAAAATCCAAGTGTTGACAATTTCAATGCTGGTACCAAACACCAATTCCATGCTGGATATAAAATGAAAGAAATCACCATTGCTGTAATGAAAACAATTACCAATTGAAACAAAATTGTAATCATTACACTAGCAAATCGATATAGAAAACTTTCCATAATATTTCTCCTCAAGGACTTCAATCACCAACCAACAAATCAATTGTATCTCAAACAAAAGCAACTTTTCACTGTCGTGAATTTAATTTTCGTATATCATTTTAAGGAAAGAGATAGGTGTTCTAGAATATGGTTCGTGTGCAGCTTACGGGCCCACACGTGACCCGCTCGAGTGCTAGCATATCCAAATAGGGATATCATACCATCCACATTCTAGAATTTTCTGTGTCAATATCATTTTGATTCGATGTTGAATTTTCTTCCAAAAAATTGTGAAAAGTTGCTTTTGTTTGAGATACAATGGATTTGTTGGTTGGATAATAACAAAAAGTTATGCGATTTGGATATTCATTATGAATGATTTTGCACATAAAAATTGTAGATGTGGTTATGATGGTCGTGGAGATCATCCTTGTCATGCAAATGCATATAGTTGCAAGAAATCTGCAAAAATTCGATTTTACAATCCACAACGAGTTGCTCTCGCCGGGTTTCAATTAAAAGTTCAAATGACTGATAGTTGGGCATGTGATGATTGTTGGTGTAAATTTGTTGCGATGATGGAATCTGAGAAAAATCAACTTCGATTAAAATAATCACAACTGAATTTGGTTGTGAAAAATGCCAAATTATTAAGGTATAATGGTTCTACAATGAATTTTGAAATTTGCAATCCTACTGATTCAGATTTTAACCTTGAAAGACATCTTATTGTTTTTCTTCAAGAGAATGCTTTTTATGCTGAAATTTCAAGAAATTTGCGTAAATCTGCAACCTTGAGTATTCCTACATGTGCGGTGTCATATAATCCTGTAGAAGATGAATTTATTTTGTGGTATAATCCCATCTTTTTTGGTGGGGGCAAATACACAAATAAAGCTGGCGAGGAGATCGAGTGTGAACCTCTTTCTAACATGGAAATTCGTGGTGCTTTGCAACATGAATTTGATCATTTGGTTTTTGGGCATCTAACTGCTCGGCGAAAATCGCCGGCTTATGAATGGAATATTGCAACTGATCTTGCGATTAATTCTTTGATTCATTCAAATACGAAAAATCTCACAAAAAATTTCGACACCAATTCTCGTGTATTGCCAAAGATTGCATTAATTCCAGGAATTCGACCATTTGTTGATCCTAAAGAAATTGAAAAAGCGACCCCTTTTCAATTAGTTAAAATGGAATTGTTTTGTGATATGATTGAAAAATTTCCCAAGCATAAAACTTCGGAATATTATTTCAATAAAATAATGGAACGCAAAGATAAAGACAAAGGTGAGGGTGACGAAGATGGAGATCAACTAATTGATTCAATGGATGATCATGAATCTTGGGATGCTCTAGATGATATTCAACGACAATATGTTGAAGGTAAAGTAAAAGCAATTGTTGAAAGAGCTGTTATGGCAGCTGATTCTCATCCATCGCGAAATGGTTGGGGAAATATCCCAGATGATATTCGACAAGCAATTCGTGCTAGCATTTCAAAAATTGTCGATTGGCGTGCAGTTCTTCGTCAATTTGTTGGATCATTGATTCGAGGTGAACGAACTTCGTCAATTAAGCGTATCAATCGACGTTATCCTTACGTTCATCCTGGTGTTAAACGAAATTACACAGCAAAATTGTGCATTGCAATTGACCAATCCGGATCAGTTGATGATTCACAATTGAATATGTTTTTCGCCGAGTTGGCATCATTGACAAAACGAGTCACTGTTGATATTCTTCCTTTTGATTACACTGCAGCTGAAAATGATCTTTTTACGTGGAAAAAAGGAACAATACCTTCTTTGAAAAGAGTTCGTTGTGGTGGAACAAATTTTGATGCACCAACTTTGGTCGTGAATGATCCAAAAAATCGAAAACGTTGGGATGGAATGTTGATTATGACTGACGGTGAATGTTCACCTCCTATTTCATCAAGAATTAAACGTGGTTGGGTTCTTAGCAAAGGTCATAAATTAAACTTTGATTCACCTGAATTGCAAGTTTTTCTGGATGATTCAAAACCAATGACCGGTGCGTGGAGATAAATTGTTATGCACTTTTTCTTAATCATCATGTTTTTCATAGGAATTATTTTTCCTAAAGGCATGAAATATCTTATTGCTGCACCATTGGTTGGAACAGCACTTGGAGGATTTAGTTGGGCCATTCTGGCAATGATGATGTCACAATTTAATACGATGTTTTCGTTTGGAACATGTATTCTATCTGGGATTATTCTTGCAGAATCTGTTGCTGTGATGTCTGACATTAACAGCACGAATGAATAATTCGACTGTGATTTGTGTAAACTAAAATAAGTGTATTTGTTGTCTTAACGTTGTTATAATAAAGTTGTCAAGTTGTGCAATGTCTTTCTGGAGGATTAACAGTGTCCAATAAAATTGTCAAGCAAAAGAAGTCGTCTCAGCGTCAGTCATCATCTTTTGATAATTCTTCTTCTAATACACAAGATGTGTATCACTTTCATCAGCAAAGTAATATGAAGCCCAAATATCCCGTTCCGGAACCTGAAACATTGCATATGGATGCGCTCGCATGCATGCTTGATGAGGAAATTTATAGTCGACTAAATTCTCTAGAGAATGATCGACAGAAAGTTATTGAGGCACGATTCGATCCTCGCAAGTGGGAGGAGGAAATTTGTTATGTCCGCCGCGAGCTAGCAATGCGCCGTGAACGTCATATGATTCACGAAAATTATATTCATAATCAAATTAGGAACTTTTCTGAGGAAGAGGCGAATTTACCATCTGCTAATTTTGACAACGTTAAATACATGGTAAATTGATGCGCAAAGAAAAGCAAAATTCAGTATCTGATTATTTGGATAATCTGTACAGTTTTCAACAACTCAAACATTCTGATTTGGTTGAGCTTTTTAAGACCTATGAAAATGGACGAACCTTGAATGACGAAGGTGAGATTTTAAATCTTACGCCAGAAGCTAAAAAGGTACGCAAAAAGCTGATTGAGTGTAATTTGCGTCTTGTTGTTTCAATTGCAAAACAATATAAGGGACACAATGTCGCAATTGAAGATTTGATCCAAGAAGGAAATATTGGGTTGATGAAAGCAATTGAGCGATTTAAGTGGAATAAGGGATTTAAATTTTCCACATATGCAACATGGTGGATTAAACAATCAATTGGTCAATACCTTCTAAAAGGTAAACGAATGATTCGTCTTCCAGCACATGCTGCGACAGTTCAGCGAAAGATGTGTCAAGCAGCAGAGGAATTTCGCGAAACAATGGGTTGTGATCCAACTCAGGATGAATTGCGAGATATCATTGGAGCATCTGAAACTGTTGTTAAAGCAACGATGCATAGTGGTCGAGCAATTATTTCACTTAATCAACCAATTTCATCAGAAGATGAAGGTGACTGTATTGGTGACAAGATTGAAGATGATCGACCTGAAGCTGACCCATTTAACAACGTTGCTCAAAAAGAACTTCTTATGATTGCGAGAACAGTTTTGTCAAATCTTTCGCCCAAAGAGGCTGCAATTTTGAGATTGCGTTTCGGTTTGGTTGAAGATGATATTGATAGTTCAAAATTTCCAATCACAATTGAAGAAACAAATTCAATTATGAGTGGGAAAGCGTTAACTTAATGAGTGAAGAAGGTATTGTTGCGTTAGTTTTTATGTCAGGGATAAGTTTATCAGCATTGATCGCAGTTTCTGCACATGCTTATAAAATAATAAGTGAAATTCGAATGCGTAACAACTCTAATTCTCGAGAAGATCATAATATTGAACATAAGAAAGATATATCTACTGATCTTAATGATCGTTTAACTGCGTTAAGCAAAGCACAATTTGCTCGACCAATCATTAGACATTCTCGAGAAAACAATAGGAAATAGGAATAATATAAAATGTCACTAAAACAAGGATCAACGGTTGATCGAGGATATGCAACTGTAACTGAGGATGATGGGATCAATTATCGTGATATCGCTGAGACAATGTCAGAGTTGGGATTTTCGATGAATCATTCATCTGCTCGTAATCATGTTGTACGAGTGATGAGAAAATTCGTTAGTGCATTTGTAAAGCAATATGATCTAAATTTGAATGAAAAAAGAGTTGATGAGATTGCAAAATCTCCAGATTTCCAGCAAGGAATCTCTGAAATTCTTCATATAATCGAAACGCATCGACGAGATAACGTCATGTTAAAGGAATAGAATGAGCAAAATCAATGTAAAAAATTTGCCACAACTGAAGTTAATGAATTTACTTCGTCGAAGGAAAACCACACTAAAAGCAATGCTTAATGAGTTTGGTATTACAACGTATGAAGGGTTGTTGACAAGATGTGAGCGAACTGGTGTTGAAGCGCCAACACTTGAACAATTTTTAGCAGCATGTCCAGAAGTTGTTAATTCACCCGCGGAAGGTGTTTTAGTACTTGAACCTCCTCGTGTGATTAGTGAACTTGATGGAAATGATATTGAACCAGAAAAATATGAAATTCTTGATTTAGATGTTCAAGAAGATCAATCATCAGTTCAAAGTGATGAACAAGTTGAATCTACAAAGAAAACAAGGAAGCGAAAAGTTAATTAATGTGATTACCTAACTTGAACTAGTTCTAAAGATACATATTAATATGGAACTAGTTCAAGTTATCAGTAAAGTTGATGATTGGTTTTCAGTTAAATTAACATCACTAAATTGCAGTGCTGATGCTCGAGCTTATATTATTGGCGTGTTAAGCAAATATTCTTCAACAAAATATGTTGAATTGAGTTCTAATTCAATTGTTTTAGCTTATTGTAATGCTCGTAAAGATGGGCACTTTGAAAGTTTTCAACGCGTTGGTGATTGGGCACTTTGGAAATCGACATTTCAACAAAATGAATCAGAACAAGACGTTGTAGAATTAATGGGTCGATTGTCATATTATACGTGTCATAGATTAATGCGAAGAACGTGGCCTGTGTATGAAGAACTCGCTGATGAGTTGCCTGCGATTGTTCACAATGTTCGACATAATTTATTTGTTGAGTAAAAAAAATCGCAAACGAATTGATCACTGTGAATAGTTGGCAAAATTTGAGGTATAATAAATCAACATGTTAAATCAAGACGATGATTTTTCTTTCAAGAAAATAATTGAATTTGTAAAAGCATGCCGTTGTGATGGCGTAGACGAGAATTCAATATATTATGTTTTGATAAATTCTGGTTTCTATAATGCTTATCAGGTTCGTCATATAATGTGTTGGTCTAGAATGACTTCAAAAGATAATACATAATCTTCATACAAAGAATTTCAAATGAAAAATATCGATAACGTTATTCAGATGTCGAGTTACGTTGATTCTTGGAAAGAAATTTTTCAATCCTTTTCAGACCATTCTGATTTGCATGTATACGCAGATCAACGAAATAAATCTCTTGATTTAACGTTGATAAATGATGAGGGTGAATCGATTACTTCACGTTTGACTTCGGAGGATTCTTTGACGTTATACAATTGTTTGAAATCTATGTTCGAACAATCAAATAAGACTATCAAAAAGTAAATTTGAAATTCCTATTTGATGAATAATTACATATCAACCTTGAATTTATTAACAAATAGGAATTTGTCATCATGGCTTCTAAACTTCGAAAACGTAAAATGAAAAAACCTCGAAATCTTGTTACGTTAACAATGATTTTAACTCGAAAAGGCGGTCCAATGAAAGATCGCCGTGAAGGGCGAGGTGGTGCTCGTAATTATCAAACCGAATATAATGAAATTTATCTTGAGTGATTTGTTTCACTAACAAAAAAGAAAGTGTATTTATGTCACAATCTGTGTTGAATATTCTTGAAGAAATTGAATCAACGACGGGAACAAATGCAAAACGTGATATTTTAGAAGCACATGCCAATAATGAGTTGTTGAAAGCAGTTTTTCTTGCTGCACAAGATCCTTACATTGTTTATTACGTCAACAAATTCAAAGCTCAAAAACCTTTGAACACTAGATTGATGGAAGACGATGAACTAGTTTATATGTTTCTTAATGAGTTGTTGCCAAATTTGAGTTCTAGAAAGATTACTGGAAATTTGGCAAAAGAAACTGTTGAGGAAATGTTTGCGTTGATGACTGCTTTGCAACAAAAATGGTGCGGACGAATTCTTGTTCATAATCTTCGTTGTGGCGTTAGCACGACAATTAACAAAGTATGGCCAGGATTGATTAGAAGTTTTTCTGTTTCTTTGGCAGCAACGTTGAAAAGTGAATTTGTCAAAGGCGAAGGAATAAAAATTCTTGAACCTGTAAATTACCCAGTTCGAGTAGAACCCAAACTTGATGGTCTTCGTTGCGTTGCAATAAAGAAAAATGGCGTTGTTACGCTATACACGAGAAATGGCACTGCTTTGGATACGTTGCCACGAATCACTGAAGTGTTGACACGTGCTTCTTATGACGATTGCGTGCTTGATGGTGAGATGTTGGCAAACGGAAATTGGAATGATTCTGTTAGCGTTATGATGTCATCAAAAAGAAAAAAGGATGATAACGATATTGTTTTCAATGTTTTCGACGCAATTCCGATTTCTGAATGGGAATCACAAGACGCATCGATGAAATACGTAGATCGAATCAAACTTGTAACGAAATGTATTGATTCTGTCAATAGTACTCGAGTTTGTCAAGTATCTCATATCATTGTCAATAACGAAGATGAATTGAAAACCTTTTTCGCTGAGTGTATGGAAAAAGGTTATGAAGGTGTTATGTTAAAAACGCTAGATTCTGCATATAAATTTGATCGCTCACGAAATATTATCAAACTTAAACCATGCATTACTTTCGAAGGTGTTATCTATGATCAGTTCGCTGGTCGAGCTGGAACGAAATATGAAGGATTGTTCGCGGGATTCCTTGTGGTTCTGCCAAATGGCGTAATTACTCGAGTTGGTGGTGGGTTTAACGATGAACTTCGTGCCGAAGTTCAAATGCAAGACGCAGATCATTGGATCGGAAAGATTGTAGAAATCGAAGCGCAACCCGATCCATTGACGAAAGATGGTCTAACAAAAGATGGACGAGCAAGATTTCCAGTTTTTATGAGATTTCGAAATGAAAGCGACGTTGATCCCAAGGTTATCGAAGCTTTTGTAGATTATGTGGCGAATAATTCAAATAAGTGATAGGATAATATCCATTTTTATTTTGAAAATAATTCCTGGGTCATTCTAGGGATTCTTTTGAATGGAAACTGTGTGACAAAATAGTATAGAGAAGTCAAGCAAGAAAGAAGGATTCATCATGGATATCAAAAATGTAGTTCATAAAATTGTTCAGTTTCGAACACCCAAGGTTGTTGCACTTTTTAAGTTGGCAGCCGCTGTTGTCGCAGTCGTCGTCGCTGTTGACGAGTTGATCAAGATTAAAAAACAAAATGATGAATCAACTTGATTGAATAATAGTTATTGTCATGAAAAAATTTAACGATCATGATGATGAAGATATTGAAAATTTTGATGCCCAACTAGAAAATCTTATTGATGAATTTGATTTAGCGATAGATTCTTTGGAAGGGTATCTTACACCATTAATCATCAAAAATCTTGTTGATATTAAATCTGCACCACCCGTTTCTAAAACTAGGCATGCTAAAATCGTTAATCAATTCCCAGAACTTGATATTTTGTTTAGCACCGGTGCACTAGAATTAGGTGTTGCTAGTGATACCAAACGTGTTATGGGAAAATTGAGAGTCGTATTCAACAAAATGTTAGTTAACACTGAAACAACATTAGACGATTTGAAAAAGTTTGTTGAAAATATCAAAATGATACCATATAATATCGAAAATATCCCTGACGATTATCTTCAATGATTTTGCCGGGTGATCTTGTTCGTCTGACAAATCCCCCACATGTTTCATCATGGGATGAAGATGATCAAAATTTGATTTTCATTGTTTTAGGAATTATTGCTAATGATGGATTATCATTTTCATATTTGCTTGAGATAAATGGTAACATGCCTATTTTTGCCCACTCAACAAATCGACTGAAGTTAATTTGATGAGTTATTCAAAATTCGCTGTCGAAAAATAAAGTGTACAATAGAAAATAAAAGAGATATAATATAGATGTAAACAAAAACAATATGGGGCAGTTGAGCAATTGGTGTGCTCGCCTGACTGTAAATCAGGTCCCTCTGGGTAAACATTGTAGGTTCGAGTCCTACCTGCCCCACCCGTTCTTTCAAAATATTGAAAGAATTTTGTCTAGGTAGCTCAGTTGGTAGAGCTTCTGTCTGAAGAGCAGAGAGTCATCGGTTCGAATCCGGTCCTAGACGCCATTGCATCCTTAAATGATGCAATTTTCCGGAGTAGCTCAATGGTAGAGCAGCTGACTGTTAATCAGCGGGTTATAGGTTCGAGTCCTGTCTTCGGAGCCGGTGAAATCTTCTAACGGGCAAGAAAATGTGCGTAACCACAGTAATTGAGGTTTGAGTCCTCATTTCACCGATATTAGTTTGTTGAGTAAATGTAAAATCAGGCCACCCTCTGAACGTGGTTCAAATTGAAAAGAATCTAATATTGGGGAGTCATCCAGCGGCAGGATAGCGGGCTTTGACCCCGTTAACGATGGTTCGAATCCATCCTCTCCAACCAATTTAATCTA
>OFQY01000025.1_pt1 | contig 56184 bp, 63 predicted proteins | sample 1542991 | NCBI WGS metagenome assembly OFQY01 (sample SAMN07774224, study PRJEB24372) | wastewater metagenome | isolation source: Exp Tend VB 10WW | collected 2016-02 | reverse complement strand
CTGACACCCCGCGCAAAACCCGTTATAATTGCGATGCTGGCTGTCGGAGTCGAAGCCAATGCCAGCATTACGAGTGAGCTTGGGCAAGATAGCCTTCAAGCCTAGACTGTGTCACATACCGTGTTTGCCGCCCAAGCTACTCGGCACGGTATGTGAGTTCGACCACAGTCCAGGCTTGAGGGCTTTTTTATTGAGCGCAAATCATGCGTGAGTTCTCGAAAATATCACCTCAGTTCTGGCTGGGTGAAACCGCAAAAAAACTGCGCGGCCATCAGGAGGCGCAGATTGTCGCCATGTACCTCCTCAGCAGCCCGCACGCAAACATGATAGGCATGTACTATCTGCCGAAAATGTTCATTTCTCACGAGACCGGATTGACCTTGCAAGGGGCTTCGAAGGGGCTTCTAAGGTGCATCGAAGCCGGATTTTGCAGCTATGATGAGGAAAAGGAAATTATCTGGGTGGTGGAAATGGCCAATTACCAGATTGGCGAACTGAAGCCATCCGATAAGCGGTCTGTTGGCGCTCAGAATGAATACCTGAAAGTACCGGACTGCAATCATTCCATGGCTTTTTTCGACAAATATTCATCAACCCTGAACCTTACAACATCGAAGGGGCTTCGAAGGGGCTTCGATGACCCTCCGAAGCAAGAAGAAGAAGATGGAGAAGAAGATGGAGATGGAAAAGGAGACAGAAAAGAATCTGCGCCGCGTGGCGCTGGTGTTTCCTTGCTTTCAGATGAGGGAATTGATCCTCAGGTTGCCTCCGACTTCCTCGCCATCCGCAAGGCCAAACGCGCGCCACTGACCGCAACCGCCCTTGACGGCATCAAGCGCGAGGCGGGCAAGGCTGGCATCACACTGGAAGACGCTTTGCGGGTTTGCGTGGAGCGGGGCTGGCAGGGCTACAAGGCCGAATGGGACAAGCGTGAAGGCCAGGTATTGGACGGAACTGCAACCCCGCCCAAAACATCCCAGTCCGGTCCGTATGGCCGCTATGTCGAGCAGCCCATGGATTACCCGCTGGCCGAACCAGACATGGATATGTACGCAGGGCCGGTTGACACCAAGGCGGCTACTTCAGCACTTGCGGCGATGCGGGAAAAGATCAGGCAAGACGGGGAGGCATTCTGATGAGCCAAGCCCTTTTTTCCATTACGCTTGAGCAGGATGTCATCGGGGCCATCCTCGAAAGCAAGACCGCGTTCGATGCGGTTTCCGGAATCGTCAACGATGGCGACTTTTACGACCTGCGCCATGCGTCACTGTTCCGCGCCGTGTCCTACCTGTCGCGCCAGAATCAGGCCCATGACGCCCTGTCGGTATCGCACCACCTTGCCAAACACGGGCGGCTGGAGTGCATCGGAGGGGATGCCTACATCGGCGATATTGTCCGGTCCACTCATTACGCAGGGGAATCGTCGATTGAGGCCCGTGCGCTGCAAGTCCGTAATCTGTCATCTGGCAGGCGGCTGATTGCGTCTTGCCAGAAGATCATCAGCATGGTGGAAAGCCCGACCGAATCGTCAACGCTGGACGACACGATAAACCAAGCCGAATCGCTCATCATGTCGATTCGTGACAGCCAGGCGCGTGAAAACGAGATGGGGCCGAAGCCAATCAAGGACGTCTTGAATCGGACGCTGGACATCCTGGAGAGTCGGGTCCATACGAACGGCGAGACCGGCATAGACACCGGCTTTGACAACCTGAACGAGATTATCCACGGCCTGCACCCCAAGACGCTCGTTATTGTTGCGGCGGTTCCCGGCATGGGAAAGACCACGTTTGCCATCAACATGATCGAAAACGCCATGCTGAAAAACGGCATTGACGGCCCGGCTGTCGTGTTCTCGATGGAGATGGGCGACACGGACCTCGCCGAGCGGATGATTTCGTCCGTTGGCTCTGTGTATCAGGGCAACATGCGGACATCGAAAATGGCCGAGGATGACTGGAAAAAGGTGTCGGCTGCTGTTACCAAAATGCACAACTGGCCCATGTACATCGACGAAACGCCGACGATGAACATCATGCAGATGCGGGCCAAGCTGCGCCGGATTTCACGCAATCACGAGGGCAAGGTCGGGGTGGTTCTTGTCGATTACCTGCAACTGATGCAGGCTGTCGAAAAGACATCGGACCGGCAGCGAGAGGTTGCAGAAATCGCTGTCGGCCTGAAGTCGCTATCCAAAGAGTTCAATTGCCCGGTGGTGGCGCTGTCCCAGTTGAGCCGGAAAGTGTCGGACCGGCCAAACAAGCGACCCATGATGTCCGACCTTCGGGAATCTGGATACATTGAGCAGGCTGCGGACCTGATCATGTTTATCTACCGCGACGAGATTTACAATATCGACTCGAAAGACAAAGGGCTGGCCGAAATCATCATCGGCAAGCAGCGCAAGGGCAAGACCGGCGTGAAGGTCATCATGCGGTTTGATGGCGGGCGATCACGGTTCGTTGACGATATGCAACAACAGGATTGGCAATCATGATCACGGTCGAGCGCGACGGCGGTTATCTGATTTTCAGGCGCGACGGCGTCGAGTTTTACGACACCGCTATCCCGGCGCAGGCCGATGTCGCGTGGTTTTTCCGCCACATGGGTGACAAGCGCTGGTTCATCGACGACCTGAAACGCCAGACGGCGCGGCTTGTGCGCGAAGCATGGGGGGACAATGAATGACCAAGATCGAACGCATCGCTGCATCACGCGGCCAGACGCTGCACGACATGCTGCGCGCCCTGTCCGCATCCGGAAAGACGCTGCTTGAGGTTCAGGCTGACACCGGCGTGACGTACCGCGCGGCCATGATGGCGATGGTCAATGACGACAGCGCATGAAGCCTTGCTTGACCACCTGATGGCCGGTACTTGCTGCCATGCGCCGTCGGGCAGATACTGCGAAACAGGCCGGGCGCTGTGGCTGGATTACCGGGCCGAGTGCGTGGCGGATGGCGGAAAAGAGACGATGGCGATGGTGCGTCATCAATCGCCGGATTGGGCCGAAGAAATCAAGATCAGAGCGCTGACACTGATAGATCAGCGCCGAAATGGGGGATAACATGGAACACAACATCATCAGCGTATCTGGCGGTAAAGACAGCACGGCCCTGCTGTTGCTGGCCATCGAGCGCAAAACAGAGAACATGCAGGCCGTTTTTGCAGATACCGGCAATGAGCATCAGCAGACTTACGACTACGTGCAATACCTGAGCGAAAGCGTGTTTCCGATACGCCGGGTAGTTGCGGATTTCTCGCACCGGATCGCCGCGAAAAGGGAGTATGTGCTGACGAAATGGGCGGAAAAAGGAGTTGCTCTGGCAGATATAGACCGTGCCGCTGCTGCGCTTGTGTCGACCGGAAACCCGTTCCTTGACTTGTGCATTTGGAAAGGTCGTTTCCCATCAAGCCAAGCCGCGTTTTGCAGCGAAGAGCTGAAGCGCAACCCCATCATCCATCAGGTTCAAAACCCGTTGCTTGATGCTGGCGACGACGTTGTGTCGTGGCAGGGCGTTCGCCGGGATGAGTCTCTGCGCAGGTCAACATTGCCCGAGCGCGAACTTAAATCACGCCGCGAGGATACAGGTGCTGAGTTGTGGAATTACCGGCCAATACTTGATTGGGGCGTTGGTGATGTTTTTGCCATGCATGACAAGCACGGCGTGAAGAAAAATCCACTGTATTCGCAGGGCATGGGCCGAGTTGGATGTATGCCATGCATCAACTGCCGCAAGGATGAGTTGCTGGAAATCAGCAAGCGTTTTCCTGAAGCGATAGACAGGATCAGGCAGTGGGAGGATGCGGTTAAGGCGGCATCCAAACGCAACGGGGCAACATTCTTTTCGGCGCCATCCAGCGACAACGAATGGGCGGCACAGCAGACGATCGATAAGCGGGTCGAGTGGGCGAAGACGAGCAGAGGGGGGGCGCAGTACGACATGCTGCGCATGGACAGCGATGGACAGGCATGCACATCAATCTACGGTCTTTGTGAGTAATCAGCATGAGCGATCCAGTCAACAACCCGGCGCATTACACGTATAATGTAGTGCGCGCACACTACAAATGCTGTATAATGGCCCATTCGTAATTGATGGGTGACGTATGAAATATTGTGGATGCTGCGCTAAAGAACTGCCTTTGGATGCTTTTGCAAAAAACAGCGCAAAAAAAGATGGACTTCAGGAAAGGTGCAGGGCTTGCCGATCAAGCCATTACCAGGCTGTTAAGCACAAAAGACCAAAGCCAACAAAAGAATCAAGCAGAAAGTGGCTATTGGCAAGCTACGGATTAACCCCGGATGGGTTTTCACAAATGCTGGAATTGCAAGGCGATAGTTGCGCCATCTGCCGAACAAAGACTTGGGGCAGGCCGTCGCCAAGCATAGATCATTGCCATTCTACGAGTGTAGTCAGAGGACTGTTGTGCAACGACTGCAATCGCGGACTTGGCTTGTTTAAAGACAACCCAGAGGCTTTAGAAAATGCAGCAAAATACATCAGGGCAAGCAGACCCCGTGAATAACCCGCAGCATTACCAAAAACACCAAAGCGGCGTGGAGTGCATCGAGGTCACGCGGCATCTGTCGTTCAACCGGGGCAATGCGTTCAAGTACATTTTCAGGCACAGGGACAAGGGCCACCCCGAGCAGGATTTGCGGAAAGCCTTGTGGTACATCCGCGACGAGATCCGCACCAAGGGGAAAATCGTCAATCCAAACGAATACCGGCGTCGGGCGCTGTTGAAAATACTGGCAGCAACACCGGACACATGGGAGGCGATTTGCTACCTGTGCCTGTGTACGACCGGCATTGCTGTGCTGCGCAATGCAGAGAAGGCGCTGATGGAGCACTTGATCGAGGTGACAGCATGACAACCAAGGCTGAAATGGAATCCATGATCGCCAAGCTACCCCGCCAGCGCACGAAGCCCGGCCGCGTCCTGCCGGTCCGCAAGCGCCGCATCGGACACCCCGAGGCCGACGAACAGGCCAAGGTCATCGCATGGGCGCATCACGCCTACCGCACCCGCTCCGACCTGTACCCGCTGCTGCGACGGCTCCATTGCAGCCTGAACGGGGTCAAGTTGAGCAAGACGCAGGCGGGCATAGCCAAGGGGCAGGGGATGCTTAAGGGTGTGCCAGACCTGTTCCTGCCGGTTCCGCGTGGGAACTATGCCGGTCTGTACATCGAGATGAAATACGGCGACAACAAGCCGACGCCGGAGCAAGCGAGGTTTTTGCAGGAGTCGGTCGATTGCGGGTATCAGGCGGCCGTGTGCTGGTCGGCGGCTGAGGCGATTGCGGTGATTCGGGCGTATTACGGGGTGAGCGAATGAGTGCGATTTACCGCAACGAGCATCAGGCTGTGGCCCTCGCTATGAGCGTTGACCGCATCAGCACCTGCCGCCCGGCATCATGGCAAACGGACTACCGCTCCGGATTTGCCGAGGAGTTGACAAGCAAGCCGGAGCCGCTGGAGCCACTGACCACGATTGAGCGGCTGGCCCAGGACGCGATGACGCGCTCACTGATTAAGCGCCATGTTGACCGCATGACGTTTCTGGCGCTGGTGGCCAAGTATGGCGCTGACAACGACGAGCGGGCCGCAGCCATCAACAAGCTGGCCGACATGCTGGACAGTCCGGCCCCGACCAAGTTCCGCAGGGTGTGCGTGTGGGCCTGGGCCTGCGTGGCGTTTCGTCGCGGGATCAAGACCAGGCTGATGGAGAGCGGGGAAAAGCACCGGGCGACGCTGTATCGGTGGCGCAAAGGCATTGCTGCGCAACTGGATTACCTTGAGGAGCGGGCCGAGTCGGTGTTGTCGCCGGAGTTGCTGGAAAGGGGATTGACGGAGGCGGCGTAAAATAATTCATTTCCCTCTTGCATTAGGCCCGCAATGGGCCTAGTATAAGAATCAGAAGGCAGGCAATACCGACCTGCCAACGAGGGAAACATCATGGAAATTCGCATCGACATCCCGGCCGGAAAGGCTCCTGTTTTTTGCCAGTACGACGGCCAGTGCCAGCCGCAGCCGGCGTACCTGCAACTCAATGCTAACGGCTATGTTTTCGCTTACTACAGTGGCGACACTGGCGGAGGCGTGCCCGCATCTGTGTGGCACGGTGTTGACCGCCGCATCAGCCTGCGTCCTACCGTCAACGGAAAGGCGCTGCGCGAATACATGGAGAGCGCCGAGTTTCGCGCGCTGCTGGGCCGCTATTATGCGGGGGCAAATGACGAGTGGGACGGAAGCAACTGGGCTGGGACCGCCACCGATGACGCCCGTGAGGCTCTGAACCAGATTGAGCAGGACTGCGAAAACCTGGACTGCATCAACATTTTCGATGCTGATGATTGGGTCGAGTATGCCACTCGCGATGAACTGGCGCAGCATGGCGGCGACTACCTGCGGTACGCCGAATACCTGGACGGCCTGTGTGATGCCGACCAGATTGTCGATGGCGGTGCGGCAGCTATTGCCAAGGCGCTGGAGGAGAAGTTTGGCGAGGAGGACGAGTGAACTTCCCCGAAGCGGGCTACACGCCCGCCAACCTCCGCGCCCTGCTTGCATCGGCAGGGCTGACACAACAGGCCGCCGCCAACCTGATCGGTGTCGATGGCCGCACCGTCCGCAAGTGGGTGGCCGATGTTGATAGCGCCAGCCACAGGGACATGCCGCTGCACAAGTGGCAGAAGCTGCTTGACGCATTGCAACAATGCGACTAATTTATCACCATGCTGGTCGTACTATGCCAGCAACACATTTTCACCAAAAAGCCTCGCCATCGTGCGGGGCTTTTTCGTTTCAGACCCTCGCCACGCTAACCCGTGGTTTTGCCGGTTAAGTTCTAGCCCGGCGCTTTTTATTCAAAAACGAGCGTGCGCATGTCGATAACGGCAACATCCGGAGCCAAGGCCGGGATTCCCGGACTCGCGTCCGTCACTATCGCGTCCGTGACATTCCCGCTGGATGTTGCCGTTCTGTTGGGCGCATTCGCCGGGTCCGCCGTGTTTGTCCTGTCCGCCATCGAATACCACTGGTTGATGCGCATCGCCTACCTGCTGTGCGGCACCACCATCAGCTACCTGTGCGCCGGGTGGACTGCCGAGACACTGAGCCTCTCCAGCACCGCTGTTGCCGCTGTCATCAACGGGGTGACGTGCATATTGGTGCTCAACAAACTCATTGAGCAAGCGCGTGCCGGAAACGCGTTCCCCCAGATCGCAGACATATTCCGGAATGGCAAAAAATGACAATCCCCGCCGTACTCACATTGATCAACGGCCTGATCTGCGCCGCCATCTGCCTGCGTCTGCTGACCTACCGGCGGAATGGGAGTCGTCACAAACTGGCTGTTTCCGCGTTTGCCGCTGTCCTGGTGTTTGCTTCGGGTGGCGAGGCCATGCTCTGCCTGCTGGCCGATACGAGCGTATCGCTGACGCAGGTACTGATAACGGCCTGCATGGCGGTATCCGTGTTCTCGCATCACGGCAACGTCAGCCGCTGCCTGCCACTGAGTCACGACAAGCGGAAAGCCATCCGCATGTTAAGCAATCGCATGGGCATCTGACTGATGGCTGCCCGCAAGCCGATTGATTGGGAGCGGGTCGAGGCGGATTACTGCGCGGGGGTTAAGTCGCTACGGGAGATTGCTGGCGAGAACGGCGTATCGGAGTCGATGATCCGGAAAAAGGCTGGGCTTTGCGGATGGCCAAGAAACCTGTCCGCGAAGATCGAAGCCAAGGCCGCAGAAATGGTGCGCAAGGAGGAGGTGCGCAGTTTGGTGCGCACCGAAAAGCAGGCGTCGGAAAAAGAAATTGTTGAGGCATCCGCCCAGGCCATCGTCAACGTCAAGCTGGGCCACCGCAAGAGCATCCAGCGCCATCGCAACCTGGTTGAAGCCCTGACCGCAGAACTGGAAGACCAGACCGGCAACCGCGAGGTGTTCGAGCAGCTGGGCGAACTGATGCGCAGCCCTGACGACCGTGGCGTGGACAAACTGAACGACCTGTACAAGAAGATCATCGCCACCCCGCAGCGCATCGACAGCATGAAGAAACTGGTCGAGACGCTGAAGCATCTGATCTACCTGGAGCGGGAGTCATTCGACATCGTTCCGGCGGCAACCCCTGCGGACAACGCGCTGCAAGCCATCGCAAAGGCCATCCAGGGCAACACGCTGCCGATTGTCCACGACGACCCGACCGATGACGAGGACGAGTGATTACCTGATCCCGACAACGGACGAGGAAATGGCCCGTTGTCTGGCAGACCCGGAATGGCGTCTGTTTTCCGGCTACCTGTACAAGATCATCATCAAGGGCGACAAGGACGAGGAAGGGCTGGTGCTGCCGTTCATCCCGAACCGGGCGCAACGCAAGTTTATCCGGAGACTGTGGCACCGCAACATCATCCTGAAGGCACGGCAACTCGGGTTTTCCACGCTGATCTGCATCCTGTGGCTGGATACCGCGCTGTTCTGCGAGAACGTGCGCTGCGGGATCATCGCCCAGGACCGCGAAGCTGCCGAGTCACTGTTCCGCGACAAGGTTAAGTTCGCGTATGACCAGTTGCCCGACGCGCTTCGCCAGATGATGCCACTGAAGGCCAACAACGCGTCAACGCTGGTTTTCGGCCACAACAACAGCAGCATCAGGGTAGCGACATCCATGCGCTCTGGGACGATACACCGGCTACACATATCCGAGTTCGGAAAGATATGCGCGAAGTACCCGGACAAGGCCGTGGAGGTCATTACAGGCTCAATCCCGGCGGTCCCGTCCTCCGGCATCCTGATCATCGAATCGACGGCGGAAGGCCGCGATGGAGCGTTCTACAAGATGACGCAAGCCAGCGTGGCAGCCGCTGAATCGGGCAAGAAGCTGTCCGTCAAGGACTACCGTTTCCACTTTTTCCCGTGGTGGCAGGAACCCGGCTACCAGATCGACACGGATGGCGTTGTGCTCACGGATGCCGACCACGAGTATTTCTCGCAGGTCGAAGGCATTGCCGGAACGACGCTGACCAACCGGCAGAAGGCGTGGTACGTCGCCACCCGCGAAAGCGAGTTTTCCGGCGAAGACGAGAAGATGTGGCAGGAATATCCGTCATATCAGGAAGAAGCGTTCCAGGTGAGCACGGAAGGCTGCTACTTCTCCAAGCAATTAGCTGCCGCCCGCAAGGAAAACCGCATCAAGCCGACGTTACAGTTGCTGCCGAACATCCCGTGCCACACGTATTGGGACATCGGCAACAGCGACGGCACCGCGATATGGGTCACGCAGCGGCTTGGCGGCGAGAACCGGGTTGTCCGGTTCTACGAGGCATGGGGCGAACCCTACAGCCACGCCGCGCAGTGGCTGCAAGGGCTTGGTGTGATGTTCGGCACCCACCACTTGCCGCACGATGCTGATCACGTCCGGCAGGGTCAAAGTCGGAACATCAGCCCGCGCGAAATGCTGGAAGAGCTAATGCCCGGCCAGCGGTTCGCGACGGTTGACCGCATCCAGGACGTGAACTGGGGCATCCAGCAGACGCGTGACATATTCCCCACGCTGGTTTTTGACGAATCCCACTGCAAGGCGGGCCTGATCCACATTGCCGCCTATCGCAAGAAATGGAATGACCGCATGGGCTGCTGGAGCGACGAGCCGGACAAGGCTGGTGGGCACTCCGAAGCTGCCGATGCACTGCGACAACTCGGGCAAACCGCCCACGCCGACGCCAAGCGAGAAGCAGGCAGCGGAACACAGAAGCGCCGGTTGGCGAACTGGAGACGGACATGAAATACCACCCCATCGGCTACCTGATCCTGCTGGCCATGCTCTCCGGATGCTCCACGATGGCCACGCTACCGCTTACGCCGGAGATCACCATCAAGATCGGCCTGAAGCCCGCTGTTGTCGTGGACCGGGTTGAAGTGATCGCGGAGGAAGCGCCGTGACGGAAATCGTGCTGGGGCAGAACTTCAAGCCCGTCGGCGGGAAGGCGGATATTCGATGCTTCCTGGTCAACGCCACGATGGACGGCACGAGAGACGCCTATCTGGTGTTTGGCAAGAAGTCGTTCGGGTACGGAAGTTCGTATTATTTCCCCCGGCAGGAAGCCTGGCGCGTCCGTGACGATGCGGAACTGATGATGCTGTGCCACGACATTGCCGTTCAGCTGTACGGGCACCCAAACAAGCACGATGTCCACCTGTGCGGCGACCTGCTGCTGAACCACATCGACGACCTGGTGGCATTCCCGCCGGATGACGGAATTGCGGAAGCCGCACAACTCAAGCGCCAGATGGAACAGCGTGAGTTGGTGGTCAAGATCAACGACAAGGTACTGGTGGATTCGCGATGAGCCAACAATCGTTTCAACCCGCCGAGGGTGACAACCGGCAGATGCTGAAAAAAACCGGAGATTCAGACCATGACCTGCATTCGTGGCTGCTGTCCATCATCGACCGTGAGACGTGGTTACAGGCCAAGTCACGCGCCCGCAAGGCACTGGATGCGGACTACTTCGACGACAAGCAGTACATGGGGTTGTCGGAGGAGGAGGTGCAGGAGATGGAGGACAGGGGTCAGTCGTTCCTGCAATTCAACGAGATCAAGCCAGCCGTCCTCTGGATCACCGGCTCCGAGAAGCGCACCAGGTTCGATTGGCGCATTGCCCCGCGTGGCGAGGACGATGTAGAGCCAGCCGTCCGCAAGACCAAGCTGGTCAAGTACATTTCCGACATCAACAACGTGGCGTGGAAGCGCAGCCGTGCGTTCGAGAGCATGGTCAAGATCGGCGAGGGCTGGACTGAAATCAGCTACCGACCCGACCCGTACAGCGGCGAGTTTCGCATCACGTTCACCGACGTGCATTGGCGCGAGATCATCCGCGATAGCGCAGACCGCACCAATGACCTGTCTGGCAGCCGGTACATCATCCGCTCCCGCATCATCGACGAGGAGGAGGCGGTAGCATGGTTTCCCGACAAAGCCGACCTGATCAAGGCCGAAACGCAGGAGCGCGATAACCTCGAACAGGATTTGCAGAACGAAGCCTACATCACGGCTGGTGTCATGAATGGCGGCGGCGGAAGCATGTCCATCAGCCGCATGGTCTATGGCAATGGCCGCATGGCTATCCGTCTGTGGGAAGTCTGGTACAAGAAGACCACCCGCACGAAGATCATGCGCGGAGAGGGCGCTCTGGCTGGGACTGTGTTCGACCCGAAAGACCCGCGACACATTCAGGCCGTGCAAATGGGACAGGTGGACGTAACGGATACCGTTCGCTCGCAGATGTACTGCGCCATCCTGACCCGCAACCACCTGCTGCACAACAGCGTCAGCCCGTATGCGCACAACCGGTTTCCCTACGTTCCCCGCATTGCGTTTATCAACGACCGCGATGGCGGCACCTACGGCGTCATCCAGCCGATGCGCGACCCGCAGGACGACCTGAACAAGCGCCGCAACAAGGCACTGTTCCTGCTGTCCACCCGGCGCGTGGTCATGGACGAGGATGCCGTAGAGAACGAAGATAAACTCGCTGAGGAAATGGCGCGCCCCGACTCTATCATCCGCAAGAAGCGCGGATCGTCGCTGGAGATTCTGGAAAACGTGCAGCTGTCGCAGGCTCATGTGGAGTTTGGGTTTCAGGATTCGGCCTACATCCGGCAGGTTTCCGGCGTGACTGGCGAGAACCAGGGCATGCCCACCAATGCAACCTCCGGCGTGGCCATTCAGGCACGGAGTGAGCAAGGCACCATCATCACCACCAACCTGTTCGACTCCAATGCGTTGTCGTTCCAACTGGAAGGCGAGTTGATCCTGTCGCTCATTGAGCAGTACATGACCGAACCCATGCAATTCCGCATTGCCGGTGAGCGCGGGCGTCCTGATTTTGTGTCCGTGAACGACGGCACGCCGGATGCCGACATCACCCGCAGCAAGTCAGATTTCGTGGTTGACCGTCAGGACTACCGCTCCACCATCCGTGCCAGCCTCTCTGAGCAGATGTTCGCCGCTGCCGGACAGATCGCACAGCACACCGGCAACCCGATGTTGGGCGTGTCCATGATCGAGATGGGCATTGAGTTGACCGACCTCCCGAACAAAGACGAATTGTTGGCGCAACTCCGGCGCACCACCGGCACACCCGACCCGGCAGAACCCGACGAGCAGCGCCAGCAGCGCGAGGAAGCGCAACAGGCCAAGCAGGCCGAACAGGACGAACTGGCCAAGCGCCGCCTGATTGCCGAAATCAGCAAACTGGAAGGCGAGGCCAGCAAGGCCCATGCGGGCGCTGATTCCGAATCAGCCCGCGCCATCCGCGACAAGATGCAAGCCCTGAAGGAGGCGATTGACGCCGCCGGGCTGACTGCAACAAACCCCGGCCTGACCGCCGTGGCCGATGACCTCATCACCAACATCAACAGCATTTTGAGTCCTACCGGAGCAATGCCATCATGACCACCGCCGTACCCGAAGAACCAAACACCCAGCAACAAGCCGTTGAAGTTCCCGCCAATCCGCCAGAAGTCGCAAACACCGCAGGCAAGGAGGTGGATACCCGCATGGACGGCGACTTCAGCCCCGCCGAGCAGGAAGGCCGCGAGCACTTCAAGAAGCTGATGGAGGCCATGGAGAAGGGCGAAGACCTGCCGGAAGACGAACCAACTCCCGCGCCCGAAGCACAGGATGCACCACGCGCTGATACCGTTGAGGCAGCCAAGCCAGAAGACGCACCAGCACCAGCCGTAGACGAGGAAGCCCTGTCCGGCGAGATTCTGGCGTTGAGCGCACAGGCAACTGAACTGGCTGGCAAGTTGGATGAAGCCGAGGGCAAGATCATCGACCTGGGCGACCAACTGGAAAACGGCGAGATCAACCAGGCCAAGTATGAAATCGAGAAGCGCCGCTTGATGCGCGAGATCGAGGCCATTGAATCCGGGCAGTTGACCACAGCGAAGGCGCTGGAAGACCGGGAGGCTGCGCTACAGGATGCGTCCACGGCCAGTAATCCGTGGTTCATTGCCTCCACCGAGTTTTTGAATGCCCCCGGCAACGAGGTTTTTAACTCTACCGGTGAGCACTATGAAGGGCTGAAGAACGCCATCCAGCTGGCGGCAGGCTTGAAGGCCAACGAAGGCAAGACACCGGCTGAAATCCTGGCCATTGCCAGCAACGCCTACCGCGCCATGACCGGCATGAGCGCACCAGCACCAGCGCAGACCCCGGCCAAAACCCCCAAGCCGCAGCCCAACATTCCGCCGACGCTGGGCATGATGCAGGCCGCGCTGCCCAACAATGACGATTCCCCGTATGGGTTCCTGACAAGCCTGAGCGGCTCGGCTTATGAGGCAGCGTACAGCAAGTTGACCCCCGATCAACGCGAAGCCTTCCTCGACGGCTTGAACTAGCCATGGGAAAACAAACTAGATTGTTTCGAGACGTTGAAATTGGTGGTACTATTGTGATAGGCGACCACCGCATTCATCTTCTTGAGAAAAAAGGTAGTCGCAAGGTCAGGGTGGAAATCCTCTCTGACGCGATTGTCAAAGTAGCCGGGAATGACCCCGGCCCGGCGCAAGAGTGCCTCACATCAGCAACTGTGAGAGGTACTCAAGATGGGCCAGACAACCATTGCCACCGGAAATGCCCAAACTAAAAAGGCATTTGCTGGGGCGCTTTTCGACGATGCCATTTTCGGCTCCTATTGGGGTTCGACTTTCATGGCAGCCGGTTCCAAGAACCGCACCCCCAATTCCCCCATGCAGCTTGTCACCGACCTCGAAAAGGACGATGGCGATACGGTCAACTATGACCTGTATGTGCAGCTGAAGGGCCGACCCACACTGGAAGACGACAACCTGGAAGGCAACGCCGAGTCCCTGCGCTCCTACAGCGACAGCATCAGCGTCACCCAACTCCGCCATGCCGTTGACTCCGGCGGTCGCATGACCCGCAAACGCACCGTCAACGACCTGCGCGTGATCGCGAAGGAAAAGTTGCAAGACTGGTGGTCTCGTATTTTCGACGAGATCAGCTTCATGCAGTTGGCTGGCGCACGCGGCGTCAACGATGACTACATTGAGCCAACCACCTTCACCGGTTATGCCGGTAACACCCTGACCGCTCCGGACTCCAGCCATATCGTGTACGGCGGCTCCGCTACGTCCAAGGCGTCCATTGCCAACACCGACGGCATGACGTTGGGCGTGATCGACAAAGTGATTACCAAGGCCAACACCATGGGCGGCGGCGTCACCGACCTGCAACGTGTCGTCCCCCTGAAGATGGGCAGCCGCGAATATTTTGTGGTTGTCATGCACGACTTCCAAGAACACGCACTGCGCACCTCGACCGGTACCAACGGCTGGATGGATATTCAGAAGTCGCTGGCTCAGGCGGTCGGCAACAAGTCGCCTATCGTGACCGGTGCGCTGGGTGAATACCGTGGGGCCATCCTGCACAAGCACAACAAGGTCGTGAAGTTCAGTGACTACGGCGCTGGCTCCAATCTCGCCGCCGCCCGCGCCACACTGATGGGCCGTCAGGCTCTGGTGGCGGCGTTCGGCTCGCCGGGTGACGGCTTGCGCTTCGGCTGGGAGGAAAAGTACACCGACGTGGACAACAACCGCCTGGTGATTTCCGCCAACTCCATTTTCAACGTCAAGCGGCCGATGTTCAATTCCAAGAACGTCAGCAGCATTGCCATCGACACCTATGCTGTGGACCCGAACGCCTAAGGGCGTTCGTTCCCTGACTTTCCCGGAGAACTGACATGACTGTTTATACCTCCCAGCAGTTCCAGGAGCCGATTCCGACCAACACTACCGCTGGTGGTGAGATCGCGTTCCGCGCCTACTGGACAGCACCTTCCGCCATCCGCCTGCTGGACGGCGACATCATCCGCATGGCGCGCCTGCCTGCTGGCTATGCCGTGACCGACATCGTTCTGGACACTGCCGCTTGCGGCACCAGTGCTGCCGGTAACGTCGGCATCCTCGATAGCGTTGACAGCCCAACCGCCGTGTCGTCTGTCGTCATCGCCACCGGTTCGCTTGCAACCGCCGCCATCAAGCGCCTGGATACCGTCGGCGCTACCGGATATGCCGTCAGCACCAGCGAACAGGCTATCGGTGTGGAAATCACCACCTCCGCCGACTCTGGCCAGTCCATCGCCTCCGCTGCGAAGATGGCTGTCCTGATCCGCGCCCGCCCGAAGCAGAAGGTGGAATAAGCCATGAAGATTGAGTGCTTGATAAAGCGAAAGGGTGGTTCCGTCATCACGTTTGGCCACAAGCCGCGCGAGGTGAAATACCATTTCAAGCCGGTATCTGACGAAATTGATGCTCCGCATGAGTGCGAGGTTGAAAACCCCGCGCACGTGCAGCGCCTGCTTAGTATCACCGAGGGATACCGAATTGCCGGGGCTGAATACCCTGACGAGGATGAATCGCCTGCCGTGAATCAGGATCAGTATGCAGATGCTTTCGAGTCGCTGCACATGGTCAACCCGGATACGGTGGATAACAAGTGGCTGGAAGCCTTTGCTACTCGCGTCCTTGAAGTTTCGCACTCCAACAAGACGCGGATTGCCGAGTTGCTGAAGTCCGAATGGGGTATCGAGGTCAAGCCTGCGCGGGAAACCGCCGTCGGCCTGATTCGCATGGCCCTGGTGGAGTGCGTGCGCGAGGCCAAGCTGGATGTTGAGCAACGGACTGCTGCTGACAAGAAATGATAGGGGCAGGCCATGCAGTGCAGCATCGTATTGACGCAGGTACGCAAGACGCTGAACGACCCGTCCGCCGTGACGTGGACGGATTCCAGCGACCTGATACCGACGCTGAACGACGCATTGCGTGCGCTGGTCGCTGTACGGCCTGATGCCGCTGCTGCGACCGCAACCCACCTGCTGACCGCAGGAACAAAGCAATCCATCCCGGCAGACGGGGTTAGGTTGCTGAAGGTTATCCGCAACAAGGGCGAGGACGGTCTAAGCACCGGGCGCGCCATCAAGAAATCCGATATTAATATCCAGGACATGATCTTCCCGCAATGGCACGAACAGACCGGGCAGACCATCATCCGCGAATACTTCTACGACCCCATTGCCCCGCGTGAGTTCTGGGTTTATCCGCCCGCCAGTGGCGCTCCCGTCATCGGTGTGGAGTTGTCCTACGTCAAGACGCTGACCGCCATTTCCGCAACAACCGACACCTTCCCGGTCGATGACTTCTTTGCCCCGGCGGTGCAGGAGTGGATGCTCTACCGGCTGCTGTCGTCCGATGACGAGGCAAGCCCCAACTACCAGGCCGCACAAGCCCACAAATCCACGTTCTTCGACCTGCTTGGCGTCAAGTCCAAGGCCGACGCCGCCGCCAATCCGGGGGTTAAACCGAAATGACCGCCGTCGCCTATACCCAATGGCTCCCCGCCGTGCAGATTCATGTGCCTGAATGCCCGACACCCATGATTGCAGAGGCTGTGCGCAGCACCTGCATCCGTTTCTGTGGGGAATCACGGTATCTTCGCGAGGAACTGGACCCGTTCAACACCGTGGCGACCGACGAGGAATACGAGCTTGCGCCTCCGGCAGACTGCGCCATTGCAGAAATCCTGTCCTTGCGCGTTGACGGGAAGCAGCTGGAGCCGACGACGGTTGATGAGCTTGAGTCTGAGGTTATTGACTGGCAGTCGCTGACAGGGCGACCGAGACGCTATTACCAGCGAAGCCGTGCCATTGTCGTGATGAACCCCGTTCCCGATGCCGCCTATGTTTCCCGCGCCGTTGTCGCCATCAAGCCGTCTCAGGCTTCCGGAGGCGTTGATGAGCGAGTGTTCGATGAATGGAAGGACGCCATAGCATCCGGCACGCTGGCTTACCTGATGGCCATGCCGGGGCAGGCGTGGAGCAATCCGGAGTTGGCTGGGTACCACGGCGGGCTGTTTGCTGCTGCCGTATCGCAGGCGCGCAACCAGGCTGACGCCGGGTACTCCCTGACCAGACCTTCCCGCGTTCGCCCCCGGTTCCTGTGAGGAAATATGACGACATTTGCACTGACGATAAGCACGGACGAACTTGGGCTTGGGGTGATCCCCGGAGGCCGGGTGATTGCCGAGCGCCGCCGCGCCGTTGCTGCTGATCAATACCCTGCTGTTGAAGCCCTGTACCGGATCATCGTCAACACTGATGACGACGGCATGGCAGAGGTAAACCTCAAGGCTGACGACAGTTCCACCTACCACATCATCACCGTTTACGGCACTGACGGCGTTCCGGCATACAGGTCGCAGATACTGATGCCTCCTGCCGCCAAAGACCTGCACGACTTACCTGAATCACCGGCTGGATTCCTTGGGGTTCCTGCTGAATTTGACACGTTTGCAGACATCAGCACCACCGGCTGGACATTGCCGCGCCTGATTGTTGTCGCTACGGATGAGACGAACGACAGCGAACGTACCACATACTTTTTTGACGGCATTACCCTGCAATGGGTTCCGCTGGTGGAGGCGTAATGGCGAGACAGTTGCCGGTAGTAGAGGCGCAGGCGAGCGGGTGGAAATCCGACGAGACGGAACAGGGGCTGATACGGGTTCAGACGTCTGTGTCCGGGTTGGTCAAGCTGCCGTTCCGGTACGGGCAGTTCACGACGAGCAGCGAGGCTAATTCGGCAGCGCCTCCTACGTTTCAGGCATCGGTCGCGCCTTCCTGGAAGGAAGACATTTTGCGCGAAAACTCGGACGGCTCATGCTCCGGGTTCTCGGTCGTCGTCCCCAACACAAAAACCATCAGCATCAGCGGCATACCGACAGCCGTTCCTGCATCGGATGGCAACTGCTATGTGGCGCGCATCGTGTTCGCATTTCCGGGGCGCGTGCTGGCGCTGCGTTGGGCCAAGGGCATTTCCTCGACAACCCCCCGCGATTTCTCGTGCATCATTGATGGCGTGGCGCACAACGTCAGCAACCAGATTTACGACCCGAAGTCCGGCGCTGAATACGAAACCACATGCGGCGAGGCTTGCGAGGTCATCGCTGACAACCTGTCCGACGGTATGCACCACTGTGAGTTGGTGTTCCCCGGCGCGGTCGATCAGGCCAGCCGCTGGACAATCTACGGTTATGCCATCGAGGAGCGTCTCGGCGCAATCGCCCCGCCTCGCTGCATGTCGTGGTGTAATCCGCAGGTTCTGACTGACAGCATGGCGTATTACGATGCCAGTCATCACGGTGAGTCATCCGCTGAAAACTGGGCGCAACGCATCCGCAAAATCGCTTACAGCAACAGCAGCGCCAGCCCTGTTACCGTCACGCTCGAAAACTACTACAACAGCACCAGCACCACGCTTGCCGTACTGACATGCCCCGCAAATGGGTCAGTCGAGTACGATTTCGGCGGCTCTGTGGCGTATGACATTGCAGGCTCATCCGGTCGCCGGGCATTGCGTCACAAAGCCAGCACCACATCCGTCATCACCGCTCAAGCCCTGGGGGTTTTCTAATGTCCACCCGCAAACAACCGACAGCGACCCCCAAGTGGCCGAACCGTATCATCTGCATCGGTGACAGCCTGACGCACAACATCACGACTCAGGTCAACTTGGCCGACTTCTGGCCGACTCGTCTCGGCGTCGGCCTGACGGCACTCGGCGCTGCATCCAACGGCGTTAATCTCGGTACGTCCGGCAACACCACCGGGCAAATGATTGGGAGGCTGTATGCTGTCACGGACAGCAACGGATATCCGGATATTGAGGCGCGGTTTGGCTACATTCCCGACATGGCCGTCATATTCGGAGGCGTCAACGATCCGGGCGGAACCGGCACCGTGCAGGCCATCCCGATACCGACTGACACGGTGTTCACGCTGGACAGCGGCAAGGGCGACAAATTTAAGGCCGGGTGCTGGATCAACGTCAATGACGCGACCGGCAACGCAGGCGCATCGGCGCGCCAGGTGTTGTCGGTGGATGTCGACGAAATCACGCTGGTATCGGCGCTGGCATCCGCTCCAGCAGCTGGCGCGACGATCCGCAACGACACCTATGCAAACATCAACGAGATGATCGACGCCTTGGATGCGGCTGGCGTCGAGAAAATCATGGTGGTCAGCACCCAATACCGCAATTGGGCGACCGGTGGCGATGCCATCAACTCACCGGAAGCAGTTTATGCGGCGGTGCGCGTGGCTCAGTTGGCAGTGGCGACGGCCAACAGCGTTCCGTATGTTGACCTCTATGCGCACATGCGGGCCATTCTCGTTGCCGACCCGACGAAAGTGGGCGTGGACTCGTTCTGGCATGTCGCTGTTTCCGACCAGCACTTGAACGCATACGGTGAGCAACTTGTCGCTGATGCCATCATTGCAAAAATACAAGCTACCACCGGCTGGCTGACAGCCCTGAGCGAGGCATGATATGAAGGCCAACATGATGGGAACCGGACTCGGAATGCAGTCATTCACATGGGCAGGCAGGCCAACATCGGCAACTGTCGGGGCAATCATCAGGATTACGGATGTTGGCAGCACGGCGGCTGGAACAGAATGGAAGTGGGATGGCACGCGCTGGAACCCGAATGGGCGGCAGCGAATTTTTTCCAGCATAGCCGATATTGCACTGGCTGGCGCTACGTCAACCGCTGAGCAAAAAGCGGCTGGCTTGCTTCTTCCTGCTGGTCTTATTGGCGCTGGTTATGAGATCGATGTCACGATCCTTGAAACGTACAGCAACAGCGGAAATAACAAGGTACTGCGCGTAAGGCTTGGCGCTGCAAACGACCTGACTGGCACGGCATACCTGACCGGCACGACAACGACGACTGCGACGGCACAGAATGGATGCAAAATCAGGACGACAACCGCATCGGCAAATGCCCAGCTTGGGTATGCCGTGTCAGTGTCCACGCCATTTGGCAATTCGTCGGCGGCTGTCGTGACCGACACGCTCAACATGAGCAACGCCAGTTATTTGGTGATCAGCGGTCAGTGCGCCAATGCTGCCGACATACTGACAATCAAGGCGTACACCGTCGATATTTGGAGATAACCAACATGGCAACCCTGATTCATGCCGGGAAAGGAACAATCACCAGCGCCGGAGGCTCTGCGCAGGCCATCCAGCTTAAAAACGTGCTTTCCAGTCGGTACTTTGTTTCCCTGAAGTTGCTGTCAGGGACGCCACTTGCTGGAACAACGACGGTGTTTTGCACCCCGTCTGCCGGTACGCGGGAGCAGGTCACGTCCGACGGGTCCGCCATCAACATCAACCCGACGGCCCTGGCCGCGTTTGACATCGGCTTCCCGCTGTCGTCCATCGACTTCACGCCGACATCGTGGACGGCTGACGTTGTTGTTGAAGTTACCGTGTTCTGCGAGGCGTAACCCATGCGCCTCAAGTTTCGGCAGTTCGCTGGCGAGTTTCCGCGCCTGAGTCCGTTTGTGCTGCCGGACTCCGGGGCCACTGACGCCACCAATTGCAGGCTTGAGGCCGGACTCATACAGCCGCTGTACGGGATGACTGCAGTAGCAACGCTGGCGCTGACCGGCCAGAACATCCAGGCTATCCACCTGTGGAGTGTAGGCGGCAGTGATTATTGGCTACGGTTTCAGGATCAGGTTTCTGTCATTCGTTCGCCTATCGCTGACGATACTTATCGTCGCATTTATTGGTCTGGCGATACTCGCGTGGGCGGTTCGGTGCTGTATTCCTACACCCCGGCGGTTAGCTCCGGCGGCGGCACGGAATACCCGAACAACTATTACAAGCTGGGAATCCCTGCGCCTACCGTCAAACCTACGACGACACTGGTATCGGGTGTGGTCGATGGGGTCAGTACCGAAGCCCGCGCCTACGTTTACACCTATGTCGGCAAGATGGGCGAGGAGTCGGCGCCATCTCCACCATCCGACATTCTGATTTGTCCGTCAGGCGCATCGACCGTGAACGTGTCGGCGCTGACGGTCGATGTCTCTGCCAGCACTTCCCGCGAGATTGTCAGCCTGCGGATATACCGCACTGCTGTAGGATCGTCCGGCAATGCCGAATACCTGTTCGTTGATGAGATTGATGTTGCCTACGTGATGCCATACGTGGACACCAAGCTGACCGACACGCTGGCCGAGTCCCTGCCGTCCACCGACTGGACGCCTCCGCGTGACAGCATGCTCAACCTGGGCCTGACGGCGCATGGCGTGGCATACGGCTCCCTGGGGAAGATCATCTGCCTGTCGGAGCCGTTCATCCCGTATGCGTGGCCGCGTGGGTATGAACTGACCAGCGACACCGACGTGGTTGCCATCGGCCACTACGACAGCTACCTGATTGTCGGGACGCAGGGCAGGCCGATCATGATTACCGGCATCGACCCGGCCAACATGAGCCAGCAGGAACTGCCGATAATCGAAGCATGCGTCTCTGCCCGCTCTATGGTGAGCATGGGCGCATACGCCATCTACGCCAGCCCGAACGGACTGGTAATGGCTACCGGCGGCGGGGCGAGGCTGGTGACGGAAGGCATCATCACCAACCGCGAATGGGCGCTGATGACGCCATCCAGCATCCACGCCTACCAGCATCGAGGCAAGTACCTGTTCTTCTGGTACACCGACTTCAGCAACAAGGGCGGCGTGATCTTTGACCCGCGCAACCCTGATGCCGGGTTCATCCGCATCAATCAGCATTACGTGTCCGGGTATCGCGATGTCCCAAATGACGCGCTATACCTGATCGACAGCAGCAAGAACCTCGTCAAGCTGGACAGCGCCTCCGGATCGCCGCTCTCGTATTCGTGGAAGTCCAAGTCCGTCAGCCTTGACCGGCCCGCCTGCATGACCGTCGCCCGGGTGCTTGCCGACTCCTACGCCAACCTGACGCTATCCGTCTACGCAAACGGATCGCTGCACCACACGCAGGCCATCACATCTGCCTTACCGGTGCGGATGCCGAGAAACGGCAGGGCGCGGGTGTGGCAAGTAAAGGTGGCAGGAACTGACCCGATACGCGAGATTGCCATAGCGGAATCCGTGACCGAATTGCAGGCGTAATGCGGTACACTGACCCCATTCGCAAATAACCGGCGCAAGAGTGCCTCATCACGATGAGGGCTACTCATGGCCAATAATCCCAAGATGTCAGACCTGACAGTCAATACTCAGGCTGATGCACTATCCGACCTGCTGGATAACGGCTATCTGCGCATCTACGACGGCACGCAGCCGGCAAACGCAAACACGCCAGTTTCCACCCAGGTTCTGCTGGCTGAACTCCGATTCAACGCTACGGCTGCGCCTTCGGCATCCGGCGGAACCCTGACCATGAGCGCCATCACGCAGGACTCCAGCGCCAACAACACCGGGACCGCCACATGGTTCCGCGCCCTGAAGTCTGACGGCAGCGCCGTTGTCTTTGACGGCAGTGTCGGAACGTCCAGCTGCGACATCAACCTTGGCAGCACATCCATCACGTCCGGGTCCAGCGTCGGCGTGACCAGCATGACATTCACCGTCAGCGCCGGGTAACGTCATGGCTGATTTTGAGGGTCCGGGAGCAATCACCCAGGCGGCGCCCTCAATCGCGGCGTCTGGCGATGTCGTCAACCCGGGTGGCACTCAGCCTGCCGGGTTCATCAGCGGCGTCGGCAACGTTATCCATGAGGGCGGGTCTGTCATCACGCAGGCCGCTCCATCTGTGGTGGCATCCGGATACTGCCTGAATACGGCAGGGACCGCAGTCGTCACCCAGCCAGCCGCAGCTATATCAGGAACAGGCAATACCGGCGTCGGCGTTCAGGCGGTCATCACTCAGGCCGCAGGACGCATATCCGGCGTCGGCGTGGTTCGCTCCGTTCCATCATTGACTCCCGAGCAGCTTGCAGCCCGCATTGCTGTGGTCTCTCGCCGGGACATGCAGATACCCCGCGTCCCAACCAATGCCGACCCGATAACTCAGCAGTGGTTCAACGCCATTGGCCGGATCATTGACAAGTACATCCTTGGCAATGACAGCAGCCGCCTTGTCTCCATCAGCGACCTTGTGGCCGGAGGCATTGCCGACCGGAACGGGACGGGCGTGACCATACCGCAGGGCAACCTGACAACCCCGCCGAAAGTGACTGGGCTGGCGGCAGACGGGGCGCTGGCATCTATCATCATCGGGTGGGTCAACCCGGTATTCCCGAACTACAGCCACACTGAGCTATGGCGGGCCAGCATTGACGACATTGGCCAGGCGGTGATGATCCAGCAGACGCCGGTCGAGTCCTATATCGACATGGTAGGCAGCGGATCAACCAAGTATTACTGGGCGCGGGCGGTTTCCACTGCTGGCGTCAAGGGCGACTGGAACGCCGCAGCGGGCGTACAGGGCCGAACCGGTTTCGACCCAACCTACGTCCGCGACATTATGACTTCGGCTGTCTGGCAGGCTGTCACGCCATACGCGGCCTATCAGTACGTCCGGCCAACGGAACCGAACGGCTACCAGTACGCCTGTATTGATGGTGGGCGCACCGGTGGCGACGAACCAGCATGGCCTACGGTGGTTGGTGATACAGTCAGCGATGGTGATATTGTCTGGCAGTGCGTGGCGGCAGATGCCCGCGTCCCGTTCGTGGTTGGTACAGACCCCGGCGGCAACCCGGCAGTATTCATCGACACAGCCTACATCGAGGACGCCACCATCACCAGCGCCAAGATAGGCGACCTGGTGGCCGACAAGATCACGACAGGGAACCTGAACGCAAACCTGCATGTCTTGAGCAAGCTGTGGGCTGGATTCGACGAATACGCGAACCCCGGAAACGATAGCGGGTTTTGGCTGGGCGTGGATGCTGGTATTCCGCGCCTGCACATGAACACCGGCCTGTCCGGTGGTAGCCGGTACATCAAGTTCACCGGGTCTGACATCGAGATGAACGTGGACATCATGTCTGGCGCCGACATTCATGCGGATGATTTGACCGCTGACTCAGCCAGGCTCACACGGGCGCAGATTGACTATCTGGCTGCACCAGAGGTTGTTATTGCGTCTGATTACGTCACCGAGCAGGCAATCGGGATTGATGATCCGCGTTTCGAACAGTACCTGTGCTTCCCAGGCGGATGCTGGAAGACAGAGAGCGCCACCAGCCCTTCGCTGCTTCTTGGGACAGGGCAGTACCGGAACTTTGGATTTTTCCAGACGGGCCTGTTCTCCAGCATAGTCCCTTACGACTACTCCAGCCTGACAACACGCTACAGGGCAAAATCCAAAGCCATCGGCGTCTCCATCCGCCTGACCGCCCCTTTTGCTGGAGTCCTGTCCGGAAGGGGTTTGTTTGGATCAGGAGCATGGATAGACCTGTACATATTCGATGAATACCAGTCGCTATCAAGCACCGCCTATTCCGCATCGCCGCATACAACCGGCGTCCCATCGACATATCTGGCAAAAATACCTGTCACCTATGCCGGTAACGCTGACGAGGTGACGGTCTACCAGAACACAGGGTCCGGCGATGTCGCCATCCTGACCGCCACGATTGAGCCCAACGGGGCGGGCAGCATCATTGTGCGGATCGAGAACGACGAGGAGTGGCTTGGGTACGCTGGCGGGCGCAGGCTTAGGTTTGCGGTTGTGTTCAAGACCTACTTTGATATAGCTGCCAGCCGCGACGGCGACTTGTACGGGAAGATCACCCTGGATGTTCAGGTCGTATCGGATATTTCAAATGTCGTTGCCGTAAACGACACAAGGATTTAGCTTCCGGGAATCGCGTGGTAGACTGTTGGCGCAGCACAAAAATATACCTATAACACCGTTTCTTGGCCTTTTCGCTTGGGCCGCACAAAGCTAGACCTCACTGTTGTTAGAGGTCGTCGAACATGCTTCAGGAATCCAGCCCCGGACAACTATTGTCTGGCGATTCTTCGCAGGCGCACACCCATACCCGCGATTCGCTCAAGTCCCTGCAAGGGGCAATGATGCAGCAGGTCGGCCAGCAGGTCGAGCTTGCGGTCACTCATCGTTTCATCGACGGCATCTACGCCCGCGAAATCCACATTCCCGCCGGAACTCTTGTTGCTGGGCGCATCCATAAGCGCGAACACCTGAGCGTTATCTCAATGGGCGTGGCCGAGGTCGTTGTCGATAACGTCCTGACCGGCGACACCGAAACCGTTGTTTATGCAGCGCCCCTCACATTCGCATCACACGCCGGGACCAAACGCATGGTCCTGGCAATCTCTGATGTCGTCTGGACCACATTCCACAAACATGAAGGCGCACCCACCACGGAGGACATCGAGGATGTCTTTACGTGGCTGGATTACGAGGCTTTCGAGGCAGAAACCCTTCTTTCAGGGCCGGAAACAACCGGCATTGAGGTGCAATCATGACTTATGCAGCCGTAGCCGTTGGCGGGTCTTTGCTGGGCGGAGTTATCAGCAGCCGATCTTCCAAGAAAACAGCCAAGCAGGCACTTGCCCTCCAGCGTGAGCAGTTCGAGTTTCAGAAGCAGCGATACAACGAATACAAGGCGCTCTACGGCAACACCGAAAAGATGCTGGTGGCCGATGCCGAGAAAGGCGTCGTTGCCGATCTGAACGGCGTCACCAACCGGGCCGCGACCGATGTCGCCTCACAGTTCGCCAACGCCGAGAACGCCCGCCTGCGCAACATGCAGCGCATGGGCATCAATCCCAACTCGGGCCGTGCGGATGCGTTGGCATCACAAGCTGGCATTGCCCAGTCGCTTGCCGCCGCTGGCAACATCACCGCCAACCGCGAGACAGAGCGCCGCAATGCCGAGCAGCAGACGTGGAACCGTCGGGACTCCGTGACCCGCCTTGGTGCCGGGCTAATGACTGGCGCAGCTGGGAGCATGGACAGCGCCAATGCAGGCATGGCCAACACCCTGAACAACCAGTCCGCCAATCAGGCTGCACAGGCCGGTCAGATGTTCGGCGCTGCCGGGACAATGCTGGGCGGCATGATTGGCAAGTCGCCATCCGCCGTGTCCAACCCGACGACGACTCCTGTCGCCGGTATCAGTTCTCCGCAGTATCTGCCGGTAACGACAACTCCGGCACAAGCCAACGCATCCCTGGTTGACGGGCTGACCGCAGGCCGCATCCCCGGCATTGACCTTGGTTCGTCAATGATTCCGAAAGCCCCGAACTACAGCCTGTATCGCTAAAGGAGTCGCCATGTCTATTCCCATTGGAGTTGGAAGCCTCGCCGCCGGATTGGTGCAGGGTATGCGCCTGAAGAAAGAGGACGACCGTCAGGCCGAGCAGGATGCCATGCGCAAGCAGGAGTTCAATCTCCAGCAAGAGTCGCGGCAGTTCGACCTGAACAACGCCCGCAAGGTCGGTGAACGACAGGATGTTGAATACACCCGCACCCAGGGCATCCAGCAGAAGCAGGACGCCTTCACGAAGAACTTTGGTGCCGCCTATACCGCCAAAAACGCAGGAGATGACGTTGGCGCTCTTGCCGGAGTGGAAACCACTCTGAATGACCCGACTCTCGGATTGCCGCACAAGGCCGTGGTTGACCGCGATGCCAGTGGAAACCCGATCAAAGGGCCGAAGGGTTACACGCTGCGCTACATGGACTCTGCCACCGGCAAGGAAGTCAGCCGGGTAGAGGGCGATGCCGACACCATCCTTGGCGGCGCGTATGTGGCGCATGACGCCATTGGTGAGTTCGGCAAGAAGGAGGCAGAGAGGAAGGCGGCGGATGCCAAGGCGCTGGATAGGGCGTTTGATCTGAAGAAACTGGATGTTGCCGCCAAGTATGACAAGGAGCGCGATGCGCAAAAACACCGCTACACGCTGGAAGAAGACGAAAACAAAGGACGCATCACCGCCAAGTACGGCAGCGCAACCGACAAGCCCTATGACGCATCCAAGCTGACTGGTGCCGCCAAGGTGTTTTCGGCCATGGGGCGCGGAGAAGAAGTGTTCCCGGCAATTCTGGCATCACAACTTGGTACTCGTTACGAGGGGCTGATCGCGGAGGCGCTGCAAAACCCTGACCCGGCGGCGCGGATGGGGGCGGCGAAACGGGCTGATGATGTTTTGCGGGACGTGGTGGTGCGGGGACTTGGCAGTGATGCGGATGTGGCGGGCATTGAGGAATCCATAAAGGATATTCGTCACCGCACGCTGAAGTATTACGACCTGACTGAAGCGGATATTGCCAGAGCCATTGCTGCACCAAAGCCTTCGGCATCACCGGCAGCCGGATTGGCGGCATCTGGCGCTGCTGCACAACGCCCGCCGGTGAATCCCTCCCTGATTGCCCCGGCAAAGCCGACCATTGGCAAGAACCCCATGTTCACGCAAGACCAGATCAACAAATCAAACAGTATTCTCGGTGGGGGTTTCTAAGCCATGGCAACCGCATTTGAACGTTGGGAACAAACCCTTGCCGAACTGGCCAAGAACAAGGCCAAGCCGGAAGACGTTGAGAAGGCGCGAATCGCCCTTCGCCAGAAGGTGATTGAGAAGGCGCGGCAGGAAGGCCATGACAATTCCGGCATGGCGCTGGCGTTGTCACGCTTCGACAACGGGACGCGGGCGCAGTCTTATCGTAGCGGGCTGGTGAAGGAGCCGGACGTACTGACCGAAGACGAGCGGTCGGGTGTCGATCATCCGGTGCTGGGCGGCATCAAGCAGGCTGCCAAGGAGTTGGTTGCAACACAAGCCCAAGGATGGCAGCGGATTGCCGGTAGTGCGCTCCGCTTGGCCAACGACTTCGGCGAGAACGAAAAAGGCACATGGCTTGACCGTGCGGCCACGAGCATGGAGGACGCACAGAAAAGCACGGACGAATTTGCCGGGGAGGGATACGCCACGGCGGATGGTGTTCGCGGTTTCGGCAAGATGGGGTTGCAGAATGCCCCGATCCTGATTTCCACCTACCTGACCGGCGGAGCGGCGGCTGGCGCAACCTCACTGGCAGGCAGGGCGGCAGGCTTGGCCAAGACCGCGCAAGGAGCCGCGAAGGTAGCCAATGCAGCCCGGTGGGCGGGTGCGGGCGGTGCAGCGGCGGCTGGCTTCTCCGGGGAGTACGGTGATGCCCGGCAACAGACGCTGGACAAGTTCAAGTCTATAACCCCTGAGCAGATGCGCGAGAGCGAGAAGTATGCGGCGCGGTTCAAGGCGCGGGAAAAAGAACTGTATTTGGCCGGTGCTGCGCCGGAAGATGCAGCAAAGCAAGCCTACGAGGAAACCGTAGACGCCTTGTCTGAAACTGACGCCAATATCGTGGGCGTGGTCAATTCTCTGATCGAGTTTGCCGCGCCGGGTGCATCCAAGTTCTTCCTGGGCGGCGGAAAGCTCAGCTCAAAATCCCTCGCCAATGCCAAGAAGTTCGTCAACCTTGATGATGTCAAGGACGTGTCCAAGCAGTTCGGGCAGGAGTTCTTGCAGGAGGGGTTCACCTCTGCGGTCACGGACGATACCCGCGCAAAAGCCATGAACGAGGATGTGAATTGGGGTCAGGTCGGCAAGGATGCGCTTGTCGGCGGGACGCTTGGCGCAATCATGGGTGGCGGCGCACAGTTCTCTACCGGGCAAAGCACCCGGCAACGCGCACTGGCCGAGGTCAAGGCGCAAGAACAACAGCAGGGATTGGATGCGCAACTTGGCCAAGCCGCCCAGGCCCGCAAAGCCGAACTTGACGCCATCCGCCAGCAGCGCCCGCTCACCCCGGAGGAGCAGGAAGACGCCGATGTAGCAGACGCCATTCTTGCTCGTAACGCGCCCGAAGGTCAGCCCGAAGGCGAACAACAGCCGCCAGTGCAAGACGGCCAGCCTGTTCCGCAACCAACCCCAGCCCCGGCAGCAGGCGCACCAGTGGTTGGCGCTAACACGCCACCCGCAGGAATACCCATTGTCTCCAATGTCCAGCCTCCGCCAGAGCAGCCCGCTCCCGGCTTGTCCGGTGTGGTTCAGCGCCACACGCAATCCGCCGCGCCATCCCTCGATGCCGCCTTCAGTGACGCCATCAAGACCGGCCAGTCACCAGACTTCTCTGGACTCGCCCAACAGACCGGCATCGACCGCAACTCCCTGGTGGACCAGTTCAACGCAAAGCGCACCGACCATGTCCGCAAGCAGGGGCTGATGGACCTGGCCGAGCAAGGCGACCTGAATGCCTTACGCTCTGCTGTTTCCGGAATTACCGTTGACCCGCAGCAGCAAGACCAGCTGATCGAGGAGGCTGTCTCCGGTAACGAGCAGCGCAAGGCCGAGGCTCTGGCCGCAAGCCAGCAACAAGGCTTGCAAGCACAACAGCAAGCCCAGCAGGCAGCGCAGCAGCAGGCCGAAAAGGACAAATACGACCAGACCTACAGCAAGATGCTGGACGAGGCTGTGGCGGCGCTGGAGGGCGGGCAGACTGAGGTTAAAACCTTCCTGCCCATCAAGAAGAAGTATTCCGCATCCGGCCTGAACGCTACCGACGTGAACGGAGTCATCGACCACGCCAAGCAGGTCATTGCCGAGAAGCAGCAAAAGGCCGCGCGCCACGAACAGGCCGTGACCGAAGCAATGCCGCACCTCCAGTCCGGGGATGAGGCATCCGCAGTTCTGGCCATGGAGCAGGCTGGGGTTACGGACGACGCCGATGTGCAATCTGTGCTCAAGGAGGCGAACAAGCGCATTCGGCAGGATTCCAAGAAGCCCGCAGGTACGCAATCTGTACCTGCTGGCCAACAAGCCGCACCCGTTGACCAGCTGTCGACAGCAGTGGCTGAAGTGAAGGCGGCGCAGACCGCTGGGAAGAAGGTCAACTTGGCAACCATCGCCAAGAAGCACGGCGTCACCATCATGGATGTGGCCAAGGGCGTAGCCGCCAAGCCGGAACAGACTGCACCGAAGGCCAAGCCATCGCAACCGCTGGCGCTACCGGCACCGCAAGGACCAGCCACGACCGGCGATGTCATGGTTTCCCGCAACGGCAAGGTGATGAGCCAAGCCGAAGCGGATGCGCTTTCCGCAGCTTCCGATTCTGAGAAGAAGCAGATGCGCCGCGACATGGCTGAGGAGGCTGGCAATCCGACCGGCATCCCGACTGGCATGAAGCCCAAGGTCGAGAAGCCTGCGCGCACTGAACAGAAGGCAGTCCTGCCCAACCTGATCCTGCGCACCGATGGCAAGCCGTTCCCTGACACGAAGCAGGCGACCCGCGTACTGGCAAGCAAGAAGCTGGAAGATACCCATGAGGTTGTGTCTGTGGAGGGCGGCAAGGCTATCGCGCCGAAGAAGTCAGTAACCGCCAAGAACCAGGTTGACCCCGAGAAAGACGATATTCTCTCCGCCATTGCCAAGCTGGGCGGCATTGACCGGGCACAAGCCAAGAGCCAGGGCATTGACCCTGCCGACTTCTCCCGGCGCGCTGGCGGCATCCAGTTCGTGTTCCGCAAGAATGGCGGCAAGGAACTGGATCGGATGGCCGAAGCCCTGTCGGAAATGGGCTACCCCGTCACCGAGAACGGCGACTACACTGTCAATGCCCTGCTGGATTCTCTGGATGCAGCCCTGCGCGGCAGCGCCGTGGGTACGCCTCAGTTCCATGAGGCTAAGGCGCAGGCCATGTATGAGGAGGAGGCCGCACAGCGCGAAATTGACGCTATGTTTGACAGTACCGGTAATTCGGCGGAACCTGACTGGCTGTCTTTTGGTGCTGATGATTTTGTGTCGTCGATTCTTGACGGCGACATTACCCCCAATGCAGTAATCGCATCTGAACTTGCAGGTATTGAAAATGAGCGCACAGTCACAGGCACGCCTGAAGCAGCTGGACAAAAAGTTGACGCCAACCCAGCGCCGAGCAGTGGTGCAAAAGGGATTGCGGCAGCTGCTGGAGGCGGAACGGAACGGCAGCAAAAAGGCAAAAGCGATTCTCAACCAGATTCGGAGGTTCAAGATTTCGGCCTGAAGGCGCAGACCGAGGCCGAGCGGCTGGCTGAAGAACAACGTCAGGCGGCTGATCTTGAGGCAAGGCGTCAGGCTGATGAGTCTGTGCGCCTGAAGGCTCAGGCCGACAAGGACCGCGAAGGCTTCATGCTCACCGGCAGCAACCGGCCTGCTGATGTGGCCATGGCCGCAGGACAGAATGACCTGTTTGCGCCGAAGACGCGGGGGCATAAAGAGGCGGAAAAGAACCAGTATGCCGACAAGATCATGGAGTGGGATCAAAAGGCAGCAAAGTGGGGGAAGGCAAAAATTGTAGAAAGCGCCCGCTCTGGGGTGGCAAGTAACATATTAGGCCGTGATTTTGCGGAAAGTGCAGATTCATTCTATGCGAAGAATCCATCGTCAAGGGCTACCCGTGACTGGCTGTATGAAGCCGATGGGCGCGGTGTATCTGATGAGTTGGCAAAGATCAGGGCAGATCAGAAGCCAGCACAAGGGGACAACACCCACAAGACCGAAGACACCATCTCCGACGCCGACTATGCCCAAGTGGTCGAAGCCGCGAAATACCTCAAGGACATCGTTTACAGCCTCGACAACCTGCTGGGCGACGACAAGCGCCTGCTGTTGAGCCTGTCGTCGCCGCTGGGTAAATCAGGCCGCGACACGATCCTGATGGATACCTTTGGGATCGACCGCAACCTGGCCCATACCATCCATAACCGGATGGACGACTCCAAGCCCCACAAGCTGCGCGACATCGACATGACGGACGCCCTCGATACCTTCCCCATGCTGAAGAAGATCATCGACGACGTTAAGGAAGAGTTGCGCCTCCGGGATGAGCGCAAGGCCGCGAAGGACATCTTCGCTCCGCAGACGCGGGGTGAGAAGGAAGCCAAAAGCAAGTCCGTCGCCGTCAGCACTCCAGGAATAATCAAGACCATCGTCCGCGCACGAAACGGTGGGCGAGTGATCGCTGTTGTTTCCGACAAGCACAACGGAACCACGGAGGACATGATTCGCGTCGCCAAGGCCCAGCGCCGTCAGGCGCTGATGGATCATCAGGACGCCGGGGAAGGCGCAAGCATGACCTTCGCTGAGGAAAACGGTTCGCCCAAGTGGCGAGTCAGCACCGGCAGCAACACGATTACCGAGCTTGGCAAAGACGAAGCAAGCATCATTTCCGCCGAAATCTCCAACCGCGATACCGGCGACAAGATCGAGTCCACCGTCAATTCCGTGATGACCGAAGTCCGCAGCATGGGCGGCGACATCATCGGCGTGATTACGGACCCGTACAGCGGCAACAAGGATGACATCATGGGCATTGCGCAGTCCCAGCGCAGCCGGATGTTCGACCGCTATCCTGACGCATCCAACATGCAGAGCACCACCATCGCCACCGATGGATCCGGCCGACCGGCATGGCGCGTCAGTCCCAACATGAGCGGAATTGAGCAGATTGGGCAGCAGACGAAGAATGTTGCGCCGGAGGTTGCGGCTGTTGAATCCAAGCCCGAACCCGTCAAGTGGTTCGGCTCCCGCGACAAGGCTGATGCGTGGATTGCGAAGAACGGACCCGACTACCATGTCGTGCAGGCTGGGCCGAGCCGGTTTGAGGTGTTCGCTGGGAAGAAGCCAGCGACACCGAATCAGATCAACAAGCAGGGCAATCCCGCCCGCAAGCGCCTTGGCGTCAACTATCGAGGCGAAACGCTCTACGAAGATGAGATGGGCGTGCGCTCTTACGCAACCGGTGGCGTGCTGGTGTCCGAGTCCGTGCCGATCATTCCCGGAAAGGGAATTGAGCGCGGGGAACTGACCAAGGAGTACAAGACCGCCGACGAGTTGTCCGCAGAAAATGGGCAGGAGTCCGGAAAGGCTGCACCCACCGAAGACCTCGACGCCATGTTCGACGACGTGCTGGAGGAAGTCACCGGGAAGCCGAAGGCTACAAACACTCCGAAAGCCTCCGTTGAAAGTGCGTTTACCGGAGAGCCTGACTCGAAAAACAGCGCCCCAATGCAGGAGCTTGGCGGATTTGCTGTTGGCGACAAGGTTGCAATTTCCGGACGATCCGTTTCGGAGGGGGTTATCCGCCAGTTGTTCACAAGACAGTCTTCTGGCGGCGAAATGAACATGGCAAGGGTCGAAATCGCTGGCGGAAAGACGCTTGACCTATTGACCGATAACCTGTCTCGCCAAGAGCGCACCGCAGGACAAGCCGCCGCCAGCGCCGCAAAGAACACCGGCATGGCGCTGGGCGACGCCATCGACGGGCTGGGAAAGCTGTTCGGCGGAAAAGGCACACTCAATTCCGGCCTGACCTTCGACAAAGAAACCTACGCCAAGGCCAAGCCGTACTTCATTGCCGCCATCTCCCACCTGAGGGCGGCTGGACGCGACCTGCGCGAAACCATGCGCGCCGTGATCAAGATGGTTGTGGACAAGTTCGGCGTCGAAGCTGCTGAGAACATGAAGCCCTATGTCGTCCAGTTCATTTCCGATGTGCGGGACGGGAAGATTGACGACCCTGCTGCTACACTGAACAGTAGCGATACCAACGAGGCTACAGGAAATGATGTACGCAAACTGGATACGACAGGCGCGGGAACACTGGAAGGAGTTTCTTCCGGCGAAGTACAACGACCTGAAACAGAACAACCTGCTGGAGCAGGCGCTGATGGAGGCAGCCGAGGCAACAGCGAAGGAAATGGACGTGTACCGGGCGCAGGGGTTCAACGAGACGGAGGCGTGGGAACTGACGCGCAATCTGCTCCTGTTTCCGGAACCGGAGAGCGAGGACGAGTGGGCGGACGTGGACGCCGAGGTGGACGCGGAACTGGAGGAACGGTATCCGAAGGCGTTTCTGCGAACAATGAGCGGGGAGCCGTTTCGGGAGGAAGACGAGTAGCGGATAGCTCCGACGCCAGCCAGCCGCAGGTAGCCCTTGAGCCTGGCCGCATCGACCCGCCGCAACTCCCCGACGACTTCATCATTGAGGATGACCTCGCCTTGGGTGAAGGTGGTCAGCGCACCAAGTACAAGCAGAACGTCGAAGCCATCAAGTTGGTGAAGGCGCTGGACGCTGAAGGACGCACGGCCACCACCGAAGAACAGAAGATCATTGCCAAATATGTGGGCTGGGGCGGTATTCCGCAGGCATTCGACCCGAGCAACAGCGACTGGAGCGCGCAGTACAGCGAACTGAACAGCATCCTCACCAAGGAGGAATACGAGTCCGCCCGGGAATCCACGCAATATGCCCACTACACATCCAGGGAAATTATCGGGGCCATGTACTCCGCGCTGCGCCAGTTCGGATTCACAGGCGGCAATGTGCTGGAGGCCGGCGGCGGTGTCGGCAACTTCATCGGCCTGATGCCGGTGGAAATGCGCACCAATGGCAAGGTCACTCTCATTGAGCGGGAGCGCATCGCATCGGCCATTGCGCGCCACCTGTACCCGCGCCAGAACGTGCGCACCGCTGACTTCACCGAATTCGGCAAGGGCCAGGACGGGCAGTACGACGCACAGATCGGAAATCCGCCGTTCGCATCTACTCCGCTGACCGATAAGTCAGACCGGCGCCACCTGTCAGGGCTGTCAGTTCACAACTACTTCATCGCGAAAGGCATCGACATGCTGCGGCCCGGCGGCATCACGGCTGTTGTCGTGTCCAATTCCTTCATGGATGCCACCGGCGACCGCGCCCGCAAGTACATCGGGGAGCGCGCAAAGCTGCTGGGCGCAATCCGCCTGCCGAACAATGCGTTTTCCAAGAACGCGAACACCCAGGTTACGACCGACATCATCTTCCTGCAAAAACTGCCGGAAGCTGAATGGGGAAGCAAGTCTGCCCGCGATAGCGCAAAGCAGTGGATCGACACAGTGAATGTTAGCGACCCGAAGGGCGGCAAGGACATCCCATTAAACCGGTACTTTGTCAGCAACCCGCAGATGATGCTTGGCCAGTGGGGTAGGTTCGGCACCATGCGCGGCCCGGACCAGCCCGCACTGGTGGCGCGTCAAGGCCAGAACACTGACGACCTGCTGCAAAGAGCTGTTGCATCATTGCCGAAGGATGTCTTCAAGTCGCTCTCAGAGGAGCGCAAGAAGGCCATGGAAAGCGCACTGCTGGAGAAGTTGCACGACGACACTGTGTCGGAGGGTGGGTTCTATGCGGATGGCGGCAAGCTGTGGCGTCGCGTCAATGATGTGGCCGGCGAGGAAATGGCGGAGGCGATCACCGCCAGCACGATCATTTCCGGAACCAAGCCCATTGGCGAGAACGGCGTATCCCGGCTGATGCAGTTGGCGGCATTGCGCAAGACCATGCGCGGCCTGCTGGCGGCTGAGATAGCCGACAACGTGAAGTCCATGGACGCGCTGCGCGCAGACCTGAACCGGCAATACGATGCCTATGTCCGCGACAACGGAAAGCTGAACGACACGACCACCAAGCGCCTGATGCGGGATGATCCGGATTACCCGCTGCTGGCTGCGCTGGAAATGGACTACGAGCCTGGCATGGGTCCGGCTGCAGCCAAGCGCGAAGGCATCAAGTCGTACTCCTCAAAGGCGAAGAAGGCGGCAATTTTTGACCGCCGCGTCATTGAGGCCCGCAAGCCGGTAACGGCTGCAGACTCCCCGCAGGACGCCATCAACATCTCCATGGCCGAGCGTGGCCGGCTGGATGCGGACTATGTCGGCAGGCTGCTGGGTATCCCGTCCGAGGAAGTGCTTGACCAGCTGTCGTCCGGCGCTTCGCCGTTGCTGTTCCGCGACCCGGCATCCGGTGAATACGTCCTGCGTGACGCCTACCTGTCCGGTAACGTCCGCGAGAAGCTGAAGCAGGCACAGGCGGCGGGCATGTCGTCCAATGTACGGGCGCTGGAAGAAGTTCTGCCTGAAGACGTTCCGGCAAGCCAGATCAGCGTGCGCCTAGGATCACCCTGGGTGCCGATGGATGTTTACCGTGACTTTGCCAAGCACCTTTTTGGCGAGGGGACGAAGACGCTGGTGTCGTACATATCGGCCAATGGCTCATTCAATGGCGTCATCAAGCCGGAGAGCGATGTCGCCGCCATGACGAAGTTCGGCACCAAGAGCTATCCGGGTGATGCGCTGATGCTGGCGCTGATGAACAACCGACAAATCAAGGTGACGTACCGTGATGACGACGGCAAGACGCACACCGACCAGAAGGCAACCGAGGAGGCCAATGCCAAGGCCGACGAAATCAAGCAGGCGTTCCAGGATTGGGCGTTCAAGGATGCTGACCGCGCTGAACTGATGGCGCGCTCCTACAACGACTCCAACAACAATTACGTGGTCCGCAAGTATGACGGGTCGTGGCTCAGTTTCCCCGGCAAGGTTCCGGACGCCATCATCACCTTCCGGCGCCACCAGCGTAACGCCATTGCCCGCACCGTGCAGGATCGCACGTCCCTGTATGACCATGTGGTCGGCGCTGGCAAGACCTTCACGGCCATTGCCTCCGCCATGGAGTTGAAGCGCACCGGTCTGGCCAACAAGCCCATGATGGTTGTCCCCAATCACTTGGTCGGGCAGTGGGCGGCTGACTTCTATCGCCTGTACCCCGGCGCGAAGGTACTTGCTGCCACCAAGAAGGACTTCGAGCGCACCAACCGCCGCAAGTTCATGGCCAAGATTGCATCCGGCGATTGGGATGCCATTATCATCGCGCACTCGTCATTCAGCTACATCAAGCCGAATCCCGAATTTGAACTGCAGTTCAACCAAGGGCAGATTGACGGCATTGTTCGCGACATCGAGGCCGTAAAAGCTGAGGACGGCGAGGAACAACAGAAGAAGCGCACCGTCAAGCAACTCGAAAAACTCAAGGAGAGCCTTGAAAACAAGATTGCCCGCCTGCGCGACAAGCCCATGGATGACCTGCTGGACTTCCAGCAGCTGGGCGTGGACCAGCTGTTCGTTGACGAGGCTCACCTGTTCAAGAACCTGATGTTCGGCACCAAGATGCAGAACGTGCGCGGCCTGGGCGATCCTGCCGGCTCACAGCGCGCCTATGACATGTACCTGAAGACGCGCCAGCTGATGGACCAGAACGGGCGCGGACAGGGCGTGGTGTTCATGACGGGTACGCCGGTCAGCAACTCGCTGGCTGAGATGTACCACATGATGCGCTACCTGATGCCGCAGCAGATGGAGCAACTCGGGTTCGATTCGTTCGATGCCTGGGCCAATACCTTTGCCAGCGTCAACCAGGTGTGGATGCAGAACGCATCCGGCGATGGCTTCAAGGCGCAGAACCGGATGAGCAGCTTCGACAACATCCCCGAACTGCTGAAGATGTTCGACCAGGTTGCCGACACCGTGACCATGGACGACATCAAGGCCGCTTTCCGCGAGGAGAACAACGGCAAGGAGTTCCCGCTCCCTCCGCTGGCCACTGGCCGCAGAATCCCGGTCCCGCTGGAGAAGTCTGACGCGCAGATCGAATACATGGAGGAAATCGCCAAGCGCGCCAAGGCGCTGGAGCAGCGCAAGGGGCCGCCGCAGAAGGGCGACGACAATGTGCTGGTGCTGATGACCGATGCGCGCAAGGCTGCAATGGACATCCGGCTTGTTAATCCCGACGTGATGGGCCGCGAGGCTGGCGGACGCATCGACAGGGCGTCCGACGAGATTGTTTCCCGCTGGAAGAAATACGCCGATCAGCGCGGCGTGCAACTTGTCTTCTCTGACCTCGGGACGCCAAAGAGTGCGGTCAAGGCCGAACTGAAGGAATACGAGGCTCTGATGGCGCGCGTCAACGCCGCCGCTAATCAGGATGTCATTGACGATGCAAACCTTGGCGTTGAGTCGGCGCTGGACATCCTGGCTGATGCTGAAGATGCACAAAACACGATTGAGGCCAAGGGCGCGGATTGGCTCGGGTCTATTCAAGCAGCGCAACGCGGATTCTCCGTCTATGACGACCTGAAAAGCGCACTGGTGGAGAAGGGCATTCCCGAAAACCAGATTGCCTTCATCCACGACTACAACACCGACGACCAGAAGGCGGCGCTGTTCCGTAAGGTCAACAATGGCGACATCCGTGTGATGGTCGGGTCCACGCCGAAGATGGGCGCCGGGACCAACGTGCAAAAGCGTCTTGTGGCCCTGCACCACCTGGACGTGCCATGGAAGCCGTCTGACCTTGAGCAGCGCGAAGGGCGCATCATTCGCCAAGGCAACCTGCTTTCTGATGAGGAGGTTGACCGCAAGCCGAACCCGCTGCGCATCCCCGGCTTTGAGGTCGAGATTCTGGCGTATGTCACCAAGGACACCCTGGATATGCGCATGTGGCAGATTCAGGAAACCAAGCTGAAGATGATTAACCAGCTGCGCAGCCGCCAGATCGACCGCGACATGGAGAACGCTTTCGAGGAAATGGAGATGTCCGCCGGCGAAATGCAGGCCGCTGCCACCGGCAACATGGACCTTCTGCGGGAAATCCAGCTGCGGACGGAAGTTCAGAAGCTGGAGAAGAAGCAGCGCGCCTTTGATGCTGGCCGCGCCGATGTCATTTCCGGCCTGCGCCGGGCAAAAGCACAGATGGAGTCGATACCGGGCCAGATACTCCGGGCGAAGGTGCTGGCGGAAGGCGCTGAGAAGGTACGGAATCTGTACCTTGAGCATGTCAATTCCTTCAAGGCCACCATCAACGGCAAGGATTACACCGACAGAACCGTCGCCTCGCAAGCACTCCGCGACATGACGGAGGCTGTCGAAACCGGCGATGATGGCAAGGAGCGCAAGGCAAAGCTGGATGTCACCCTGAACGGCGAGCATTACACCAACCGGCAGAAGTTGGCCGAGGCGTTTGCCAGACTGACCGGCGACCGTGAGCCGTTCGTGTTCGAGGCTGACGGAGAGGTGATGCACCGCCTTGAGGATGCGTCAGACGCCATCCTTGATGACATCGAGGCCGCGAAGGAGAGCAATGCCCCGCGTGTTATTGGGAGCATGGGGCCGTTCACGGTGTCGATTGAATACGAGGGCGTGAGTGCTGGCGACCGCGACGCATTCAACGTCTACGCCGAAATTGGGGACGCCGACGTGTCCGCTGTTGTTCGTGGCGGCGAAGATGACCGGGCAACCGGGCGCAATATTGCGCGCGCTGTCCGCGACATGGTTCGCGATGCTCCGAACGGCCTTGAGTCGGAAATGAAGCGCCTTGAGAAAGCCAAGAAGACGGTTGCCGACTACGAGAAGATCGACACCAGCGAGGCATGGCCAGACGGCGATAAACTGGAGCGCCTGCGGGCGGAGCATCGGTCCATTCTGGAGCGGATGAGCCATTCGGAATCCCCTGAACTAAATATCGGTCAGCGTTTTTCCGTTACCAGCGTCAACCATGAAGGTGCAAAGAAGTACGTGGTAACGACGCCGGGAATGGGTGTGTTTAAGGGCGACACTGGCGAATACTTCAATACATCCGAAGACGCCGTAAATAGCACCATCAGCAAGGCCACAAAAGAGGCTGGAAGCGGCCCGTTCTTGGTTGTGAAGACCGATCATGGCGATGGATTTACGCCAGACTACAAGGTGGTCAGGAAAGGCTATGATCTAAAGGAATACGAGTACATTGTCGATGCTAAAGACATTGCCGCGCATGACCAGAGGTTCAGTGTTGGCGAAGGCTCCGGCCCCGCCCTCACCACCACCACCGCCCGCGAAATCCTCGCCGCCGACCCGGTCCTGTCCAAGGCCGCGCCGTTCATCGAGGTAAAGAACAGCAGGGATGGTGTGCCGGCTGGAGCGGAGGTCATCGGTGCCGAGGGTTATTACCATAATGGTAAGGTCACGCTCTTTGCCGACAACATCAAAGCCACCCCCACACAGACCGCCGAAGAACGCCTGAAGTGGGTAGCCTTCCACGAAGTCACCCACCGGGGCGTGGCGAACCTGGCCGAGTCGCGGGAGTACATGGCCGAGCTTCAGCAGGCTGGTAAGAACCCGTTCATCAAGAACCTGGCCAAGAAGATTCACGCCAAGCGCCAAGGCACTCCGTATGAGGTGTCGATGGAGGTCGCCATCGAGGAGGCGCTGGCAGAAGCCAATGCCGCCCTGCAAACCGGTAGCTCCAAGACCATCAAGGCGCAGTACGGCCTGCACTTCCCGCTGGCCATCCGTGGGCGCGCCAAGTCTGCCATTGCCCGGTTCTTTGAGGCCGTGAAGCGCATCTACAACAAGCTGACCGGTCGTGGGCTGACAAATGAGCAGGTAGGCGACCTGCTGCGAAAGACGCACGAGGCTGGGATGGGGCCGGGGGATGGACCGAAGGGCGGGAAGAAGTTCAGCGCCGACAGCGGAACCATCAACATCGACGGCAAGGACCGCCCCACCACCAACAGCACCGGCAAGCCCATCGCTACAACCGAGGCCGGCATCCGCAACTTCTGGAAGTGGTTCGGTGACAGCAAGATCGTTGACGAGCAAGGTAGGCCGCTGGTCGTCTACCACGGAAGCCGCAGCACTGACGCCTTGACTGAGTTCGTTGTATCGAAATCTGAGGCATCCAACACCCGGCTGAAGCACACTAAGGACGGAGCATACTTCACCCGCAACCCGGACAAGGCGGCTGACTACGCCGGTCAGGATGGCAGCACTTACCCGGTGTACCTAAAGATCAGCAAGCCCAAGATGATCTCGGATGCTTTCAGCTCGGTCAAGGTTGATGCAGCGCAGCTGAAGACGGAGGGCTTTGACGGCATGTGGAATCCCAAGGGGTTCCCGTCCGACGAGATCGTGGCCATCGACAAGAACCAGATCAAATCCGCCACCGGCAACAATGGCGACTTCAGCGCGGACACCTCCGACATCCGCTACAGCGCACCGCCAACAGACGACACGTCGCTCACGCGCTCTGATTTCGTCAACATCGCCAAAGAGTGGATGTTCCAAAAATGGGCAAATACGCTTGGCACCCAGCTGAACACGGCCATGCTGGAGCCGTTGTTCAAGCCGACATACCAACTTGTGCAGCGATACCTACAGCACACCAGCAACGACGCCTATGACGCCATCAGCGTAGCGCCGAACCTGCTGGGGCGGCTGGAGGACGGAGCCGACTACTGGCGCGAAACCAAAAACTCCTTCAACCCCTACCGGTTCCGCAAGATCAACGCCGACCGCGAGGCCGCTGCAGTGCCGCTGTTTGAAGGCACCCGGTTCGACAAGAAGGTCTACAGCGACGCCGTGCTGAAACGGGTGTACAACCTGACCGATGACCAGGTGGCTGTCTACCGTGAGGCGCGGGCAGCTATCGAAGCGTCACTGGACAGCCACGCCAAGTCAGTCATCACCAAGATTTTGTTGGATGCTGGCGCTGTTGAGTTTTCCGACATCGACACGCTGGTAAACCGCGACCTGCCGGCGGATGACTACATGGAGGAACTGCGGCAGCGCCTGGATGCGGACATCCTTGCCGCCAATGACGCCATTGCCATCCAGAAGACGGCACTGTCTGCTGCCGGAGTCACGGCGCAGGACAAGGCGTCCATTCAGGCTTCAATCAAGAAAGGCTCTCGCCGCGTCGAGTTGCTGGAAGAAGCCGCCAAGCGCATCGACTCCACCGAAGACACCCTGATCCAGCTGAAGCGCGAAGGCTACTTCCCGCTGATGCGCTGGGGCAAGTACACGGTGACGGTCAAGGATGCAGGCGGCAACGTGATGGACTTCCGCATGGTGGAAACATTGCGGGAGAAGGCAGCGCTTTCAGAAGCACTGACCAAGCAGTATCAGGGCCAGGGCATGACTGTCACGTCCGGAACCATGGATGAGGGTCGGTTCAAGGACTTCAGGGGAATGTCGCCGGAGACGCTGGCGCTGTTCGCCAAGGAATTGGGAGTGGACAACGACGAAGCCTATCAGGAGTACCTGAAGCTGGCATTGCCGGGGCAGTCGGCACTGAAGCGCCGCATCCACCGCAAGGGCGACAACGGCGAGGGTATTGCCGGGTTCAGCATGGACATCCAGCGCACGCTGGCATCTTTTGTCATGGGCAACGCCCGGCACTCTGCCCGCAACATCTACGGCAGCGCCATCACAAAGTCTGTGGACGCCATTCCCGGTGAGCGCGGCGACGTGCGCGGTCTGGCGCGTAATCTGGCAGAGTTTGTGACGCAGCCCGACGAAAACGGTACATCCGTGTCCATCCGCAACATGCTCTTTGTCTGGAACATGGGCGCATCCGTGGCGTTCGGAGCGCTCAACCTGTCGCAACCATGGATGATGACCCTGCCGTGGCTGTCGCAGTTCAGCGGCGTGGGCAATGTGGCCGGCATCATGGGCAAGGCATCCAAGACGGCGGCAATCGCGCAGAAGAACGGGACGGTTCCGCAGGAATACTATGCGGAATACCAACAGGCCGTGCGCGAAGGCCACGTCGATCCGCAGAACGTCTTCATGCTGCAAGGCATTGAGCGCGGCGGGTCCGGCCTTGGCTCCAGCCTGCTGAAGACCATATCGCATGGCATGGGCATGATTGCGGCGGCAACCGAGTCCTATAACCGCAAGCTGACCCTGTTCGCGGCTCTGGACGTGGCGCGCGCCAAGGGTCTTTCGTGGCTGAAGTCCAAGGGCTTCGACTCTGCTTACGCCTTCGCGGTGCAGGCTGTGGCGGAAACTCAGGGCGTGTACAACAAGGGCAACCGCCCGACATGGGCAAGAGGACCGATTGGCGCGGTGCTGCTGGTATTCAAGCAGTACGCCGTGAACTGGATCGAAATGGCGGTACGCATGGGCCGCAACCACTACGGCGACGACCGGATGCGCAAAGGGCTGATGATGATGCTGGGGCTGTTGTTCGCCATGGCTGGCGCCATGGGCATGCCTGGCGCTGAAGACCTGAAGGACATCGCGGAAACCGCCATGGGCAGCGTAGGCAAGCCTGTGAACATTGAGCGCCAGATGCAGATGACATTGGGCAAGGGCATGGCGGATGCGGTCATGGCTGGACCGATGAACGCTCTGGTCCTGAACAGCATCGGCCTCGACATGCACGGACGCATGAGCATGGGCAATATCATCCCCGGCACCGGCGCATTTAACCCATACACCTCTACGGACGCCAAGTTGAGCGAAGGTATATCCGTGATGGGCGCAGGCACCGGCCTGTTGAAGAAGGGTTCGGACGCTGTTGCGGCTGCTCAGGATGGCCGGTTCCTTGATGCGGCCCAATCAGCGGCTCCAAGGGCTGTCGAGAGCATCATGAAGGGCGTGCGGATGATGGCGGAAGGAAAGGCGCGTGACGCTCGCGGCAACGTGCTGATGGAGACGACTCCGGCGCAGGCCGTATCAAAGATGCTGGACTTCCAGCCCGCCAGCGTGGCCATAACGCAACGTGAGCGCGGACGCCGGTTTCAGGACAAGAACATCCAGGTGGTGGCGCGCGCCAGCCTGCGCAATCGGCTTATTACCGCCTACGAGGAGAAGGACGCCGAGAAGATTCGTGACGCTGAACAGGCGCTGGACGAATGGAATCAGGATAACCCGCTGTACCAGGTGAAGCTGAAGAAGCGCGACCTGCGCAGGGCGGCGAAGAAGCGCGGATCGTCGTGGCTGAAGCGGGAGGAGACGCCGAAGGGACTGGAATGGATGGATGAGTATGCGGAGGCGGAGGAGTAACGCATGACCGAATTACCGTGGATCGCCGTAGCGCGTGGTTTCATTGGGGTGCGGGAGGTTCCCGGCCCCCGCAGCAACTCCGTCATCCTTGGCTGGCTGACCAAGCTGAAGGCGTGGTGGGCGGAGGACGCAACGCCCTGGTGCGGGACGTTTGCCGCCACATGCCTGAAGGATTCAGGGCTTACGCCGCCAAAGGATTGGTTTCGCGCCCTGTCGTGGCTGGCGCTGCCAGTGCGGATTGATCGGCCTGCTTACGGATGCGTGGTCGTGTTCTCGCGGCAGGGCGGCGGGCATGTCGGGTTCGTGGTCGGGCAGGACCGGGCGGGGAACTTGATGGTGCTGGGCGGGAATCAGGGGGATGGCGTCAATATCCGGCCCTTTGACCGCAAGCGGGCGGTGGGGTATCGCTGGCCGTCAACGTATCCGACGGCTGGGCGGTTCCTGCTTCCAGTGCTGGATAGTGACGGTAGGGTGTCGGAGGATGAGGTGTGATTCAAATCCCCGGCTTTGCGGGTATTTGAATACCATGACCTAAAGCAGCCGCGCCATGCTCTCCGCCGTTTCGTTGTAGTGGGTCTGCAGCGACCTGATATCCCGATGCCAGACCATCCGCGCCAACTGCAGGACGTTCAACTTCTGCGCCAGGCGCGTGATGGCGTCGTGGCGCGAGTCGTGGAACGCCAGGTCGCCCAGTTTGGCCATCAGTTCTTCGCTCATAAAGCCCTCTTGATAAAGTTCCCGCGAAAGCCGGTGTCATCTTCGATCAGTCCGGCAGTCCGCAGGGTGTTGAGGTGTCGTTCTCCAACCCGGCGCATAGGGCTGGTCAGGTTGTCCAGCGTCTGCCAGTCGCGCCCGGTCGTCGCCCAGTGGCGGCAGTAGATGTCGATCCAGTCCCATGCCTCGACAACGGCTTCGGGGTGACGGGCGCGGCGTTCGGTGGGGGTCATTCTATCTTTCTTGATCCGCTCCCACTCCTTTAACACCGCCCCGCAGTCGCAAAGAAAGTGCGGCCCTGACATTGGGCGATGGCCAGCAATCGAACTGCACTTTGCGTCGTGAGCAAGGCTTGTGTGTCGCTGGATGGCCCATGCTGTCGGAAAGTCCAGGAAGTCCGGGCATTTACTCATGCAGTCGATGATGTTTTGATGCGTCATGATTCATTCTCCTTCCGCAACCGTTTAGCGTTCCGGTTGTTGTGCCGTCCATCGCTGCTGCGCCATGCCGACAACTTTGCACCGGCCTCGGCAACGGATGCGGCGATGCGCTGTTGTTGGGTCAGGGTTGGCGGGATGGCGGTGAATCCTGGCGCTTCGGTGATCTTGCCGCCACGACGGAGGAAGGCGCGTTGCTCAGCTTCGAGGGCGGCGCGTTGACGGGACTTCATGGCGATGTCGTTAGTGTGGTTGCTGACGTATGTCATTTTCTTTCTCCGTATGCCCACCCAAACATAACAATGCAGGTGACAGGCCAGAGAATTGCCAGAATCACCGAGTAGAATATGTCGGCTGGTGCGTTTCGTTTCGATTGCTGGCCAAGCGCGTAACCGCCAACAAACGCCATTACTGCAATGCCAAATAGGTAAACTGCCAGAATAATCACGATTCACAACCACTCAACACTTCAGCCCGCAGAGCCTCAACAGCAGAATCCAGTCTAGTCGCCAGCATTTCCGGCAGCCTGTGTTCGGCAGCGAATGACCACGACTCAAGGGCTGACAGCAGCATCAGCAGGTCGATGCTCTGCTCCCGCCTGGCCTGTTTCCGCTCCCGCATCTGGCGGTAGTACTCATCGTTGATGCCTGTTGTTTCGTCGGGGATGAAGCCGGTTGATGTTATCAACGGCGTTTCGGTGTGCGTTATTTTGTTCATGACTGATTCCATCCCATTGTTGCCTCGCGTTCCCGATACCGGGCGAGTTCTTGGCGCAGGTCAGATGTCTGCTGTATCAGATGATTCATCCCATCCTGCATCATCTTGATTGCCTTATCTGCCGACTCCTTACGCACGTATTCAATGTCGTGCGGGAATATCTGCTCCCAGCACCAAGATGCGCCGTCCGGATCAATTTCATCACGCTCCGACTCGCTCAGCATGTCCGGGTCGTAATCGCCAAACCATTGCAGGTAGATGGTTTCAGGTGTTTTCATTTCGGTTTGCTCCACGACTCGACAGCGTAATAGTCAAAACAGGTAATCGCCCCGAGACTGCCGGGTGACAGGAAATACGTGCAGCCTGTGTTGTGGCTGTACTGGCTGGCCATAACCCGCACACGGCGGCGTTTAGCGCGTTGGCGGACTGTCATTTACTCAACCTCGTTTTCATCGTCAATCCCGCCGTGGTCATACGCCTGCCTAATGGCGTACTCTCTTATTTTCAACATTTCGGAATGTACCTGCCTGGGGTCACATCCGTCAGCGGTCATCATTTTGATCGCGTCGGCCATCAAAACAATGGACGCACTCACCCCTTTAAGGCCAGCGTAGGGCGTCCACTTATCTGTTTTCGGCAGCGGCTGGATGCGGTGCATTACCCGGACAATCCCGCCATCACTCCAGCATACAACCGCGTCATGGGCTGCAATCGTTCCGTTTTTCATCGCTAAAAACTCCGGATATAATTAAACTGGTTGCGCGTTCTGCAATCCTGCCGCAAACATCGCACGGTACATCAGACTCGTGCAGCACGGATTGGATGAGGCTGTGGGCGTCGCATATTGATATATCGTCGCCTATTTCGAGAAACATAAGTGCATATATCAGCCGGTCACGTTCTGTCATTTCTTTAATCTCCCCGACGCCACCAGCGCGTCGAAATTGTCCTGCGTCCCCTTGATGTACGAGTCGGACATGATGCGGCGCATAACCTCGCGCATGGCTTGCAACGTGCGCGGCATGGTGTGGTAGTCAATGCCGGAACCGGATGCGCGTAACAGGGCGTCAATGTTCGCGTCTATGCGTTGTTCGGGGGTCATGTCGGCCTCCATTCAATTTCGTAAAAATACGGCCAGCAATCCGGACACAGGCAACGTCGTGTAGGTGGATGCGGGCGCTCCATCGACAGCGGCAACCAGTCAGCGGGCATGATGCCCAATGCCTGCGCCTTGTGTGCCGTGTGGGCGCACAGGACGCGGCCCGTGCGGGTGAACAGGGTTGGGCTTCCGCACTCGCAGTTGTCGGTCATTCCCCACCCTCCAGCAGCCGGTCAGCGGCTGCGTCTAAACTCCAGTCGAATTTTACGAGTTCGTATCCCGGAACCTGCACCCCGACTTTACGCAAAGCCAGATAGCGGCGGGCGTTGCGAACCAACCACTCGTTTTCCGCGTCTCCACACGCAATGTTTTCAGCCTCCATGCGCTTGAGCTGTGCGTCATCAATCATGGCGCACCTCGGCGGATTGCAGCAGGGCGATGACATATTGCAAACGTTCAGCAAGAACCATCGCCGACTCTGCATTGCCAAAGTGGATAACCGAATCACCAGCGCCAAGTTCAATTTGGCCATCTTCAGGTTCAGCATGAAAAGCTCCGACCGCTTGCGGATCGTTGGTTTTCACAAAAGCCAAGCCATGAACACCGCCTATCTTTACCGGCCAGATCACAAACTCGCCTTTCCCTAAGCCGATCTCATTCGGCACGGCAGGCGCGGGGACGTGGGCGGCGTAGAGCGGTGAAAATACCGCGTTTGTAGTAATCAGGTCTTTCTGCCAAGGCAGAAAGATGTTTCCGTTTTCGTGCCGCCAAGCCACCGGCTTCTGTTGCGCCAGCCTCGCCAGTTCCGCCTCGGCGGCTCCAGCCCGCTCCATCCAGCCATTCCGCGAATCAATCCACGACTGCATATCCTCGCGGGCGGTTGTTAGTTTTTCCTCGGTCTTCTCTGCCCGCTCCGTCTGCCGCTTGAGGGCAAGCTCAAGTTCAGCCACGTTGCGCTTCAGGATCGCGACGGGTTCATACGGCGCATGAACGATCTCGATGGTTTGCGTGGACGGGGTGAACTGGTCTTCGTGTGCTGTTGTTGTCATTCATGTTCTCCGGTTGGAATAAATTATTAGGCGACAGCTGTCGCCTAAACCGAGTTAGGCCCTTCACTCAGTGCGGGCCTTGTGCAGGGCCTCGCGCAAAGTCTTGCCGTAGTGGGTGGTGCCGCTGTCGCCGCACACGTAATACTGGCCGTCGTTGGGCGCGTCGATCACCAGACCCATGCCCAGTTCTTCGAGGTGCTGATGCTCGATCCAGGTCAAAGCCTTGGAGTCTTGTTCGGCGGCTACTGCCTCGGGATGTGGCTCCAGGGTGCAAGCTTCGGGGTCAACCAGCTTGTTTTCAGGGTCGAGCAAAACAGCCATGCCCCAGATCACGCGCCCGATGCTGCCGCCCCTCAGGATGCCGTCCAAGTGCCGGAGCACTCGACCGCATTGCGCGTCATCGTCAATGTCGAAATCTTCCGGGTCGTGTTCGCCTTCGCTTCCTGCGGGGAAAAATCGGCGCTCGACGGCCTCCAGTGCGCTGCACAGCTTCAGCGCCATTTCCATGTCGGCATCACTTGCCTTCGCCATTTTCATAATCGTTTCTCCAGTGTGGGTGGCATGGCCTAACCGGGCGCTCAAGCGGACGTCAACCCTTGCGGGTTGCCGCGCGCTTAGCTGTTTGGTTAAGCAACTCGCTGCCGCACCGTCACCATGCGAACCAACTCCAGCACGCCAAAATAGCGCGCCTGCTCTTTTTCCCTAAAATCTCTCGCCTCTTGTACAGAGTAAAACCGACCAAGCACTCGCGGCGAATAACCGTCTGTGTTGCTCGGCAAAAACCAAACCTCGGTTTCTTCTTTAGTTCCAAGTTTCATTTCACATCTCCACCGCGTCCTGCCACTCAACGGACAGGCGCGAAATGATTGCGTTCAGCCGCTCAACCTCTTCGGCCAGTGATGCCGCTTGTGCGACGGCAGCGGCTCGGCGGCTGTCGTGGTCACGGCATTGCTTCAGCAGGCGGGTCTGCCGGTTGTGGGCGCGTTCCAGTGCTGCCGCCATGTCAGCCACGCGCTCAGCCTGTTCCTGCCACGCCTCCCACATCCAGCGCACAACTGCGCGGTTGTAGCGGCCCATGCTGTGGGTCAGGTCGGGAAACTCGCGGCCTGTTGCCCATGCCTCAAACTCGGAGCGGATGCGGTCTGTCATGATTGCCACATCAACTCGTCGATTGTGGCGCGGAAATTGTCGGTTTCAATCCGCACCTGTGGTTTCGGAATCTTGAACGCCCGGTCACAAAAGAAAACGCGCGTTGTGTGGTCGTAAAAAGACTCGCGGCTCACCGCCCAATCCAACCGCTCCCGCTCCCGGTCCAACTCACCGGTCAGCCCGTTGACCTCGTCGCGCAGGCTGTCGATTTCGGCAATCATGGCGAGGATGGCGGCAGGGTTGGCGGCGGCGATGAGTCTGGCCGTATCAACCCTGAAAACATCGCAGTCCATGCGATCGTCTGGCTGGATGTACCCATAATGATCAACTGACGGAATGTAGTCATCTTCCCAATACTGGTCTTTGATAACAGCGATCCCAGGCTCACTGTGGCTTCGGATATGATAATGGGTAACACCATGCTCATTCCGCACCATCGTAACCTGCCACGAAAGACCGCTATAGGCTTTGAGTACAGCCTCGGCCAGCCGCTTCAGTTCTTCGGTGTTCATGCCGCATCCCCCTTAATTGCCTTCAGCGCAGACGGGTTGCGCCCGGTATTCTGAATAAAACCAGACCCCGTGCCGCCAGTAACCCGGCAGAAATCCACTTCCACACGGGCCGTATCCACCAGAACACCGGCCACCTGGGCAATGGTTTTGGCGCGGTCAATGTCCATCGGATTGTCGTTGTCCTGCAAACGCTCCAACACGGCGAACAAGTGGCCGCGAACGTCATCAATGCTGTGCTTCATGTTTGAATCTCCGGTTAATCGCTCTGGTAATGCGGTACTTCAGGATGACCAGTTCCTTGATCTCTTCCGGCAGGTTGTGCCGGGTATTGCGCCGCATCAGTTCGGCGCGGGTAATCAGCTCCACTCGGTCAATCGTGATCAGCGCCGGGTCGGTCGTATCCATGCCGGGCTTGAACACGACAACATGACCGCGAGGCATGTCACCGTTGACCTCCTCCCAGACAATGCGGTGGACGGATCGCCAGCGTTGCGACGGGTAGATGCTCTGGTCGTCCGTGATCTTGCGCTGCAACAGGCCGTCCTTGCCGATGCGCAGGCTGCCGATAGGCCGGTAGTTGCGGGCCTCTTCAGGGCGGCGTCCGGCCTTGAACTGGGTGCGCTGTGTGTTTGGGTGGTTGCCGGTGCTGCCAGCCTTGCCTTTGTTCCACGGGGTTTGTGCCGCATGGAAACGGTGGCCAATACCGGCCTGCTTGAGCTGCGCGCCGTGAATGGTGCGCATAAACTCCGGGGTCTTGTGCAGGCCCATGCTGAACGCCTCGCCGAAAACTGCGCCTGCTGACCGGTTCAGATCGCGGGCAATGTCGGCAGTGCGTTCGTGCGGGTAGCGTCGGCGGACTTCATCGCGCTCGGCTTCGGTCCAGAAACGGCGGGTCATGCGGCTTCTCCAAATAAATCCAGTTGCACAACCTTCCGTGCCCGACCAATGACGCGGAACACGGCGCGGAACGCGTTGTCTGTGATCATGGTGTTTATCCCCTTTTCAATCCGTTTAGTATTGCACCCGCAATGGGGTTAGTCAATGCGGGCGCAATAGTTTTAAGTCACTTAATTTCCAGTTTTTCGTTGCGCTCAAGGCTGCAACCGGGGATTTTCTTGCCGTGCTTCAGTGCGTCTTTCAGCGCCACTTTGTTCGGTTCAGGTTCCGGATGCCGCAGGTACTCGTCGGGGATCAGCGCCCCAGGTGCGATCTGTACCGACTCAGGGCATTGCTTGACGCTGATGACGAAGTGGGGGAAGGGAATCTTGTCCACACCAGCCAACTTCATCCCGTGAAATAGGTAGTTGCGCAGGCGTTCGGCCTTGGCAACCGCAGCCTTGCGCCGCTTGTCCATGGCGTCCTGCGCTTCCTTGATAGCCTTGGCTTCGGCTTCCAGGTTGCGCACCCAGCTGGCAATGTTCAGGCACTTGGTATTCAGGTCGCCTTCGATCTGGTCCACCATTCGCATGGCTTCGTCCAGTTCATCGGCGGTGCAGCCGTCCTCCTCCATCTGCGTGATGATGGAGAGGGCTTGTTCGTAGGCTGGGGCCAGGTCAAACAGTTTCATTGCTATGTCTCCTGGCGCGTCCTTGCGCCGTGCGTTGGTCAGAATGGAAGCGAGTCGTCGTCGAAGTCAGCAGGGGCTTGGTGGTGCTGGGAGCGCGGAGCGCTGTGGCTAGGCGCGGCCTGCGTCTTCCCGCGGGCATCCTTGTCATGCAGCCCGGCAAGCAGCTTTTCCAGCGCCACCGGCTGCGCCACCTTGTCGATGATTTCGGACGCGGTTTTTTCGCTGGATGCGTTGAAGGCCGCAAAAATAAGCATCTTGGTTTTGTCCTTTCCCTGGTACTCGCTGATTTCCTTTTGCAGCAGCAGGCCGATGGGCTTATTCATCAAGTCGCCAAAACCTTCAATATTGGCGCGCAGCTTCTGCTTGCTGTCGTAGTCGTACTTTTCCACCACCATCGGCTTTGGCTGAATTCCACGCAATGACAGACAGGTCATAATGGCGTTCACCATGTTGATGCCGGAATAAGCCTCGCCGGTGCCGGAGTGTGTCCAGATTTGCAGGGTGCATTCCTTGCCTTCATCGCTCAGGAAGTCGAACTCAATGCCGCGAGATCCTTTTGCTTGACTGATCAACAGTTCGGCGCGGGTAAACTTTCCCTTGTATTTTCCGGTTTCCCGGATGTACTTGCCGATGGTTTCCGCGCTTTTGGCTGCGCCTGTGTCCAGGGTGTAACCGTAATCGTTTGTCATGTCGTCGCCTCGTTGTGTTGCCGCGCTTACGCGGCGTTGGTTGCAGGATTGACAATGGCGTCAATCCCGTAGAAATCAGTGATTGCAGCATCAACCGCCTTCATGTCGTTCGGGATATAATCGTCCGCGAACATGCCGAGCGGAGTCTTTACAGTGTCGTGTCCGCTGTTGTGCGTGCTGAACAGGTACTCGCCCTGATTGACGTGCGTCCGCATGACCATCGTAAACATGCCCTCGATGGTGATCTTCTCGTCCAGCAACTTGCCGATGGTCTTAATCTTGACGCTGCCGTCCTCGCTGCTCTGCGTGTGCGAGAGCATGTAGACGCGCTTCACGTCACCGGCCTGCGCTGCGGCGTTGATGATATCCCACACGCTACGGGCAATCTCGTTGTACTTGGCAAAGGCGGCGTTTCCGGATTCCTTGTCCAGCACGCGGCGCATGAACTCGTTGGCCATGATGTACTGGAAGTCGTCGATGATGACGATGGGGCGGCTTGTGCCGTTGATGATGCGGACAATGGTTTCGCTCTTGTCCGTCACAAACACATTGCCTTCTTTTGTCGCGGCATCATACCGCCTCCATCCCGCCGAGCGGAACGGCAATGGTTTTTTTACAGACTGAATCAGGACGCAATGCTCAGGGTTCAAGTTGCGCAGGCTTGTGGTCTTTCCGGTTCCGGATTCACCGAGAATCAATACTGGGTAGCTCATGTTGTCGCCTCGTCATGTCGTGGGTTGCCGCCGTTACGCGGCTTGGTTTTGCTCCAGGTGCGCCGCAATCTCGCGGTCGCGCTTCGTGTTGTGGGTCATGCGCTGCAGTTCCTCGCAGTATTGCAGCGCAAGTTCAGCGGCCTCGATGGCTACCTGTTCCTCGTTGTCGCCGTCTTCGTCGCTATCCCGGTAGAGCATGGCGCTTTCGGTTAGGCCGACAAACGAATTCAGCATGGCGACGGCATCACGCGCCTTGTCCAGCGCTGGGCGCTCGGGTCGGTCATGCGTCCAGCTTGCCGCCTCCTTGAACGTGGCGCAGGCGTTTTCAGGTGTCGTGTGCCAACGCCGGAGTCGGTTGATGTTGCTGTTGATCTCCACAGCCACAACCGAAACTGGGTGCGCAGAAGACCAGTGGTCAAGTGCGTGTTCGCGGGCAATGGCGCGGGCCTGCGTTGAGCTGTCGGCATCCACCTCGCAGTGGAACGGTGAGGCATGGCACGTCCTGTTGTCATACGTCAGGGTTACGCGGAAGGTTTTCATCGTTGATGCTCCAAAAGGTGATAAGTGCGCCGCAGATCACGGCGCACAGGAAGTAAGTGAAGGCGATGCCATGCCGGACGAACATCCAGCCCATGCCGAAGCCCAGCGCCGACGCGAGGATCCACGCCAGCAGGACGTAAAGGATTGTTTTCATGCAGTCTCTCCGTAGAAGTCCAGATCGTCACGCGCCCGGTCTTTGCGGCGCTCCATTTCCTCGTCAGCCAGCTCGCCGGGATCGCGACCAGTCGCTGCGGGGTGCGGGAAGTTGTCATCGGATGCGAATTGCTCAGCTGCTTCGTCGCGGATTTGCTCGGCGTAGTGCCTGGCAATCGCAAAGTCGTTATTCAGCAGCGCCACCAGCATCGCTGGGGCCAGCGATTCAGCAATATTTGCCGTGCTGCCCAGCGCGTCCTCTGCGTTTTCGCCGGTGTGTACGGCGGCGCGGTAGTCGTTGAATTTGTCGTGGATGGGCTGGCTCATTTGTCGTTTTCCTTGGTTCGTTTCGATGGATTGAGTATTGCACCCGCAATATACTACGTCAACCCCATACGCTAAAAATATTCTTGCGCGACTATTGCGGGCGCTATATAGTGAAGGCCATACAGAGGGCGAGACGATGGACTTTCAAAAATTAGTGACAGAAATCCTGGAAACCGGGATGACTCAAACCGAGCTGGCGAAAAGATGCGGCCACGGAACAACTCAGGGCCACATCAGCGCCATCTATACCGGGCGGCGTGGTGATAGCGTCGGCTATGTATTGGGTGACGCGCTGGTCAAGATTCACCGCCGGGCCATGCGACAGAAAAAAACAGAGGATGCGTAATGGAGCTGCTGGGCGTATTCGTTGTGACCCTGTTTGTCCTGCTGCTGGCGGTGCTGATTGCCGGGGCGATCATCGGGGGCGGGGATGATTGGGATGACAGGTTTAGGTAATCCATGGTGAGACAGGAACCGGTGGCTCATCGGCTCAGGGATGAGGGTCTGGCGTTTTAGCTGAACTCCTACTCAGCGGGCGTCGGGATAGGGGATGCAATGAGTCAGACGGGTTATGCCCCTAAGCCGGTTCATCGCCGGGTCGATCAGATGCGAGTTGCTGGCGTAACCAGCACAACGATCAGCGCCTTGGGCATAGCGGGTCAACGCGAGCGAAAGCAGCGCACCAGCAGCCCCAACGCCATCCGGACAGGGTGCTGATCGTTGTGGTGAAAGCTGGTAGCGCCAGCGGGAAGCGCGGGAACAAGCGCGCACTATGAGGCCGAAAGGCTTGAAGTTCCGGGCAGGGCAACAGTAAGCGCAGTTAGCGCCGTCATCGAGAGGTGAAGCCCTTCCAAAGCCGGGGTAGCGTCCGGCCGCCGCAACAACCCCAAAAACAAAAACCCCGCCGGATCAGGGCGGGGTCGGTACAACAAAACAGAACAACGGAGCGGAGTGATTTTACCATGAAATGTTCGAGTTGTGGATATGGCGGACTGAGCACGTTTGGTTCCGTATGCAGCGGCATCGAAGCCGCATCCGCCGCATGGCATCCGCTTGGCTGGCGTGCCGCATGGCTTGCCGAGATTGAGGCCTTCCCAGCGGCCGTGCTGGCCCATCACTACCCTGACGTTCCGAACCTTGGCGACATGACCAATCTTCCGAAGCTGGTGCTGACCGGGAAGATTGCTGCGCCCGATGTTCTTGTCGGCGGCACGCCATGTCAGGCGTTTTCAGTTGCCGGGCTGCGCGAAGGTCTGAACGACCCGCGCGGACAACTCACCATCAAATTTGTCGAGCTTGCAGATGCAATTGACCATGTTCGCGCCGCCCGCGGCGACGACCCCGCAACCGTCGTCTGGGAAAACGTCCCCGGCGTCCTCTCCGACAAAGGAAACGCATTCGGATGCTTTCTTGGCGCTCTTTCCGGGGAAGATTGCGAACTCCAGCCGCCAGGGGGCAAATGGTCGAACGCTGGTTGTGTGTTTGGCCCCAAAAGAGCAATCGCTTGGCGCATTTTGGACGCCCAATATTTCGGAGTGGCCCAACGCCGCCGCCGTGTGTTCGTTGTCGCAAGTGCTCGAAACGGGTTCAATCCCGCGCAGGTACTTTTTGAGTTCGACGGCCTGCGCCGGGATACTCCGCCGCGCCGAGGCAAGGGGCCGGCAGTTGCCGCCCTTACTGCAAACAGCGTTGGAACGTGTGGTGCAGACGACAACCAGGGGCAGGCAGGGCATTTGATACCCGAGCCGTGCTGGTGGGATGGCGGGCAGGTCAGCCAGACCTTGGACGCCGTGCTGGCAAAAGGCCAGACCATGCCCGAGAAGAACCGCTTTCCGGCGGTGTTGCAGCCTATCGCTCACTCATCAAGTGGCGCTGGTTATTGGCGCGACGGAATAGGCCCGTTGCGCGGCCGCGAACAGGACAGCCACGAGAACCTGATCTCCTTCCACCCTACCCAAGACCCGATCTCCAGCACAGACGGCAGCACTCACGCCATGGGCTGCGGGTCGAGTGGCGGGCAGGCGACGGTGGCTGTTGCACTGCCACTGCTTGAGGTAGGGAAGCGCACAGGAGCAAGCACAACAGACGTTCGTGCTGGACTTGGCATTGGCGCTGAGGGTGACCCGATGTTTACGCTACAGGCAGGGGCGCAGCATGGCGTGGCCGTTTCGTATGGCATCAGGACGGCCAATACCAGCAGCAACGGATGGGGAGTGCAAGAGGAGCTAACGCACACCCTTGATCAAGGGATGGGTGTCGCCGTTGCTGTTTCCCTGCGCGGCCGTGAAGGCGGAGCGACTGCCGAGCTTGGCGACGACATCGGAAATTGCTTACGCGCCAGCGGTGGCGGTGGCGACAAGGCGCATGTGTTGGCGCCAGCCATTGCATTGCAAACAGACGTAACCCCTAAAGCATCCGTGGAGCTGGCATTTACCCTCAAGCTGCCATCGTCCTCTGGCGGAGGCCAGCCTGCCGCAGCAATGACGCCAGAAATGGCCGTCCGCCGCCTGACCCCGCGAGAGTGTGAGCGATTGCAGGGGTTTCCGGATGATTACACGCTGGTCGAGTGGTATGAGTGCTGCGGCGACAGATTTCACGTTTCTCTCGGAAAACACGGCTGTCCGAACTGCGAGGGCGACAAGGAGGGCAGGCTGAAGACAGCTGCCGACGGCCCGCGCTACAAGGCTCTCGGAAACAGCATGGCGGTCCCCTGCATGGCGTGGATCGGCAGTCGCATCAAGATGGCGCTGAACTGAAGTCATCGTATTTCCGCCAGGCCGTGAAGAACGTGGCAATGGCTGAGGCCGGATTCAAGGATACGGTGGAGACTCTTGACTTGTTTGCGGCTGTTGAGTCCGAGAGTATGGACTGACACCCCGCGCAAAACCCGTTATAATTGCGATGCTGGCTGTCGGAGTCGAAGCCAATGCCAGCATTACGAGTGA
>OFQY01000020.1_pt1 | contig 57491 bp, 81 predicted proteins | sample 1542991 | NCBI WGS metagenome assembly OFQY01 (sample SAMN07774224, study PRJEB24372) | wastewater metagenome | isolation source: Exp Tend VB 10WW | collected 2016-02 | reverse complement strand
CGAGGATCTCCCGCGCCCAGCGGGTGGCCTCGGGGCTGTCGGCGAGCGCGCGGGAGCCCGTCACGATGACAATCTGGTCAGCCACGGTGCACCTCGTCGCTCGCCGGAGCCGGCCAGACCGTCGCGACCAGGGCAGCGATTTCCGGCGGTAGAACCCCGTATTCCACGTCGACCCGCGCTCCGAGCTCTGCGGCGAGAACTTTCAGCGCGAGGTCCGCTGCGATGAGCGCCGCGGTGGCGTCGGCAGCGTATCCACCGCGATACGGCCAGTTCGTCCCGATCGGCGTCCAGATGCGCCATGACCAGCGGCGCTCCGGGTCTGCGCACGGACGCTCATCCCGCACCGACGCCGCTGCGCCGTGGAGGTACAGGTTGCCGTTGCGCTCCTCCGGCGAAAGGCCGTTGCACTCGTGCTGCGGGAGCGCAGAAGACGCGGGCGCCCACGAGCGAATCCAGTGTCTGTGGTCGCTCGGAGACGTCGGCCGCCACGCGGTCAGCACCACCTCCATGGTGAGGCGCACGAATCCGCTGTCGATCGGCGCTGGCCCGGGCTCATGCCCCGGCGGCCTCTCTGCCGCGTCGCTCTCGGCCGCGGGCGTCAGCAGGCGCAGCACGTTGGCGCACAGCTCCGCGCCCTTCGCCTGCTCATCCATGCCGGCCGCTTCAAGCATCTCCCTTTGGCTCTCGCAGACGGCGACGTTGCGGGCGCGCTCTTCCTCGTGATCGGCGCTCACGGCGTCACCTCCGGCCACGCACAGGGAGCACCCGAGGCGTCGAGCGGCCACCAGCGGGTGATGGTCCATGCCTCGCGGATCAGACCCACGTCCTGACAGGTCGCGTCGCCCCAGTCGCTCTCGGTCTGGTAGCGCCACCATCCGCCCGCGGCGTCGTGCGCGGCGTTCTCGGCAGCGGTCGGCGCCGTCGTGCGACCGGCGATGATCTCGCGCAGGGCGTCGCGCTCTGCTGCCAGCGCCCCAACGTCACGCTCTACCTGCCCCGGGTAATCCCACTGCGGGCACCCACAGAGCTTGGCGATGGCGTCGAGAGCAGCCGTCGCAGCGTCGCCCCGCGTGTGGTCCTCTGCCGATGTGCCGCGCGAAGCGGCCGCGTCGGACAGGATCTTCTCATCACTCATTGGTCACGTCCTTTCGGTCGTTGAAAAGCGGGAGCGCGCCCTGTCCAGCCTTCGCGGCTGCGGTCGCGCGACGGCGGCGCACGTTGTCCTCGCGGTCGTGCCGCAAGTGGTGCATTTGGCAGAGCGCACGGAGGTTCGACGGGTCGTTGTTTGACTCGTCGTGATCCATGTGTGCGACGGTCAGGATCACGCGCAGGAGGTTGCCTGCGTCGTATTCCGACCCACGCACGGCGCCGAGGGACGCGCCTGTCTCGGCGTCGAAGCAATCGCCGCCGTCGAACATCGCGTAGGTGCCTGCGTCCTTGCCGTCGGCCGCGCCACGCACGATGGTCTCGCGGTTGGGGGCGCCGCAGGTCTCGCAGCGGTTGTTCGCGCGGGCCAGGATCGCAGCGCGGATCGCGGGCCACGCCTTCGGGTATTTCTCGGCGCGGAAGGTCATGCGGCCTCCATGATCGTCCGCACCACGTGCCGCGCGAGCGGCGGGGGCACGGCGTTTCCAAGCTGTGCAGTCTGCTCGCGCCGCGTCCCTGTGAGCACGTAGCCCGCTGGGAATCCGCTCAGTCGGCGCATCTCGTCCACCGAGAGCATCCGGCCGAGGTCGCCCCGCACGAGCGCGTAGCGATCCACCGTCGTCAGCGTGCCGATGGGCCGGTCGAGCGAGCGCCCTCCCGACGCGCTCCCGTAGTAGGGCACCAGCACGTCATCGCCGTGCTGCTCCTGCGCGCGGGCGATCCGGGCGCGGCTGCGATCGCACCACTGCGCGGTCGGCGTCCACGTCCCGCTGTCAAGGTCGAGGCACGATCGGGCGCCGATGCGCGGCTCGCGGCCGGGCGCGACGAAGATCGGACGACGGGCGCGCGACGCCACGACGATGAGGCGCTGGCGCTCTTGCGGCGTGCCGCAGTCGGCAGCGTCAAGCACCTGCTCTGACACGCGATAGCCCAGGTCGGTCAGGGCCATTCGCCACGCGCGATAGAGCGTCCAGCGAAGCATCTCGGGCACGTTCTCGACGGCGATCACGCGCGGACGCTGCGCTTCGGCCACGCGGATCACGCACCACGCGGTCGCGCGCGCTGCGTCGTGGTGCGGACGATCGACTCCGCGCGCTCGCGTGTGCCCCGTGCACGACGGCGACGCGAGCAGGATGTCATGCGCTGGGAGCTTCGTCGGGTCGACAATCGCCGCGTCTTCACAAAGATGCAGCGTCGTTGGGTGGTTCGCCGCGTGCGTCTCGACCGCGCGCGGCCAGTGGTTGACCGCCGCGAGCACGCGCACGCCCGCCTGGGTCGCCCCTGTGGACGTGCCGCCCGCGCCGCAGAAGAGGTCGACGGCGTTCACGACGCCCTCCGTCGCGCGGCGATGGCGCGGATCACGTCGTCTTCGGCAGCACGCAGCTCGTCCTCGGTGCCCTGCCCGCGGGCGAGCCGACCGGCGGCGACGCTGGCGTGAAGCGCCTTCTCTCGCACCTGCTCGGTGCGATACGCGGGCGATGCGAACACCGCCGACCAGGTGCGAAGGGCCTCGCGCTCCGTGGCGATTCGCGTGCGGGCAACCGGGACGTGGCGACGGCTCACCGCCTCGACAGCGTCGGCCCGCCCGGCCTCGTGGGCGCCGTCGAGCGTCAGCGCTGGATCCTCGGGGCTGTGGACGCGGCGGGTCACTCGGCCCACCCCATGAGCGCGTCCATCTCGTCGATCGGGTCGAGCGCGGGCCGCGCTTTGCGTCCATCGTCGCCACCGCACGCTCGGTGCGTCGCTGCCCACCGCCTGTGCGCCGCGCGGATCATCGCCTCGCGGTCCTGCCACGTCAGCTTGTGCTGCGGGCTCTGGAAATCGCCGTCCACAGCGACGTTCATCGCGCGCCTCCAAACAATCCGAGCTGGCGCGGATCGACGGCCGGAGCCTCAGCCGAAGCGGCGGGCGGAGCGTTGTCCGAGCGAAACCCGAGGATGGTTCCATCTGCGAAAACGTACGTTCGCCACAGCTTCTCCTCGTCGGTCGGCTCGACGTGCTTGGACTTCACCTTGTCCATGCGACGCACGTATTCAGGCGTTCCGCACGCCACCATCCGCCACGATCCGAGGTCGGTGACGACGCCGGTGTCAGCGTCGAAACGCATCGCGAATTTAAGGCCGCTCACGAGCCACCCGAGGCCGAGGATGTTGTTCCACTTGCGCTCGTGGTGTTCGTCGCGCGGGTGCTTCGGGTCGATCCTGTCGGCCTCCACCCGCCCGTGGTCAGGGTCGTCCAGCACCATCCATGACCGCTCGGGGCGACTGGATCCGCCACCGCTGTGCACGGGCATGGCGATGGGTCCGCCGCCGTCGGGCTGAAAGAAACTCGCGCCGTTGCGGTGCACGGCGATCCCGTCGCCGCGTTGCGGGTGGCGCACCCGCGTGATGGTCTGCCGCGGCCCTGCTGAAAGCTCCGTTGTCACGTCGTTCTCCTGCGCCTTCGGGCGCGTCGTTGGTCACGGTGGGAGTCCTCGGAATCGAACCGAGCGCGCGGTGAAAGGAGAAAGCCCGCGCGGTCACCAGACGGCCCCAGGTGCGCCCCGAGGGGCGCGGTGGATCACGCGGCCTTGCTCTCCCCGCCGCAGGCGCGGTTGAGGTTGTAGCGAGCCGTGTCGGTGCAGCACTTGCCGCGGCGTGCATACGCGGCGACCACGAGCTCGCACCATGCGACGTGCGTGTGGTGGCGGGCGTACGAGTGCCCGAGGGCGACCGGGTGCAGCCGCGCGAGGTACTCGCGGGCCGCCTTGGAAACAAAGGCGACTGAGCTATGCATGGCGGTACCTCTTCTGAATGCGTGTGGTGTCGTGGGGTGTCGTGAGTGCGCGCCCATCCGACCATCCGTGTTCAACGCGGCTGGCGATGACGGAATAGGGAAGGCCCGTCCGCTCGGCCCAATCGGCCATGCAAAGCGTTTCGCCAGCATGGCTCAACATTCGATTGTTTCGAGTGTTCCGCGCCTGCTGTGTCGGGGTGGCCCATCGGCAGTTGCGGGGCTCGTATCCCCTGGCGTTATCGATCCTATCGAGACTCATTCCGACGGGGCGCTCGCCCATGTCGGCAAGGAAGTTCTCAAACGCCTCCCACCTCTCGCAAACCGTTACCCCGCGGGCGCCATAGCGATCAAAGTTGGTGGCGGCCTGGTCGTGGCAACGTCTCCTCATTGCACACCACGTCTTATATGTTGGCGTTTGAGTCATGCCGTGCGTTCTCCCGCGGTAGTTGGGCCTCTCGCGGTATTCGCACCCGCAGGAAACCACATTGCCACTGCGAAGCCGCGTGCCCTTGACGACAGTCAGCACCCCGCAAGAGCACCGGCATTGCCACGCGGCGTGACGGCCAATCAGACCTTCCCTACCAACCACAGTGAGACGACCGAAAGTCTTCTGGGGCAGCTCAGCGGCCCGCGACTTCGTCATCGCCCCACCCTCGCTCGGCGCGGCTCGGCCTTCGGATGCGGCCCCGCGTTCGCCCACGCCCCGACCATCCCCTTCGCCGTCGAGGGCGCCATGTACGACCCGTGCACGTCGGGGCCGTCGAGCGCGATGAGCCGTTCCGCCGCGAGTTCGAGGTACACCGGGCCGAGCGTGCGACGGTGGAGGCGCACGGAGTTCTCGAGGTAGGCCGCCGCGCTGATGCTCGCGAGGTGCGCTCGGATGCCGCCGGGCGTCGTGGCCCACTCGGGCACGCCGGGGAGCGTGGTGACTCGCGCGGAGGTCGCGTCGCCCGCGGAGCCCTCGGCCGCGCCGCCCTGGCTGTTGGCTGCGCTGCCGCCGCTCGCGCGCCCTGCGCCGCCGTTGGTGCCGTCGGGCGGGGGGTCGGGCTGCTGCGCGTCGCGCTCCGCGATGGCTTTCTTCAGCCACACCTTGGCGTTGGTCATCTTGCCCACGTCCTCGACGCGCTTGCAGAGCGACCGCCACGCGCTCTCGCGGTCGGTGGCCGACAGCGGGGCGAGCTCGTTGCGGTGCTTGATCCAGACCGCGACGGCATCGCCGGGCAGCTCGATCTCGGCGACGCGCGCGTTGAACGCCACGAGCGCAGCCGGAACCTCCGCAGGCAATTGCGCGGCCGAGGAAGGCGTCTCCGGGGCCTTCGTCGCCTCGGGCGACGGCTGCACCGTGGCGACGACGGGGGCGCTCTGCTGGGGCTCCTGCGCCGCGGGGTCGGGCAGCGCCGCGGGGGCTCCCTCGGGCCGCTCCACCTCGTCGGGCGTGTAGAGGCCCAGCAGCACGTCCGGGTACACCTCCCGCGCGAGGTCGGCGGCGCAGCGGTGGCGGAGCATCTGCGCCGGGTACGCGGCCCAGGTGCCCTTTCCGCCGAGACCCGCGCGGCGAGCGTCGTCGGCCGTCCACGTCTTGCGCGCGGGCTCGCTCTCGCCCTCGCGCTGCGTCTCGATCGTGCACTCTGCGGCGGTGCTCACGAGCACCCGCCACGAGCGGCAGAGTCCCGACCGTCGGATCACGGCGACCATCAGGTCCGCGGAGAGCACCGGGCGCCCGCTCACGACGTAGATCCCGCGGAGCGACTGCATCGGCGACAGCCCCAGCTCGCGGCCGGTCAGCAGGAGCACCACAGCCTCCTCGGCGCGGCGCACGGCCACGAGGCCGGAGGCGACGGCGGTGCGCGCGAGGCGCTCCACGTCGTCGAGGCTCTGGATTTGGAGCCCGTCGGGCTCTCTCAACACCATCGTCATCGTCTTCCTCTTTCGTCGAGCGTTCCGGCGCTCGGGAGGCTGGCGGCTGCGCGCGAACGCCCCGCTTGCCTCCCCAGGGCCGGAGCCCTCGGGGTCAGCCGATCCGCACCAGCCCGCGGGCGCGGACCCGGCGCGCGAGCGTCGGGTGCCCCGCCACGTCGAGCATCGTCGCGATCTCCTCGCGCTCGGCAGCGAGCGACGCGGCGACCTCCACCCGCACCACCCCGGGCGACACGCGGGCGTCCGCGATCCCGTCGCACACGTCGAGCGCCGCGGCCACGTCGGGCTCGCAGCCGGGGCACACCTCGCCCGCCGCGACGACGCGCGGACACGTCGGGCACTGCTCTGCGCCGCTCACAGCCCCACCTCGCGGTCGAGCGCGAGGCTGTCGTCGCGGTCGCGCTGCTGCCGCTCGAAGCGCGCGAGGGCCGCTCGCTCGCGGTCGCAAGCGCTCGCGTCGTCGCAGCGCTGCCGATAGCACACGTCGCACACCGGACGCGCGAAGGCTGGGAGGTCTTCGACAGGGATCACGACAGCACCCCCATCGTCCGGTCCATCGTGCGCGACAGCCAGCGGCACTCCTCGCAGCGGCACGCGAACTCGTGGTCGAGCGCCTCGGTCGCGCGCTCGCCGCACTCGTCGCACAGCCCGCTTTCGGGCGCGGCGTCGGCGGCAGAGCACCCGGCGCAGATCACGGCACGGTCGTCGTCGCGTGACTCGTAGTCCCGCTGCGCGCGGGCGAAAGAGGCTTCCAGGGCGCTTGTGCTCACAGCGACACCCCGATCAGCCACGACGGGCCGCGGGTGTTCCGCAGCGCCATCAGCTCAGGGGTGGCGGTGGCGTTCATCCACTGCGCATGCAGGGCGGCTTTCCAGCGGCGACCGTGGGTCGCAGCGAAGGCGGACAGGATGCGGTGCTCGTCGGTGGTCACGGTGTCTCCAGCGGCGCGGCGTGGGTGCTGCGTCGGTGGAGAAACAATAACTCAGGTTGTTTTCAGTGCAAGAAGAATCAACAACACTAGTTATTATTATTGCGCCGCCCGCCAAAAACGGGCGAGAGCGCCCTCAAACTGCGCATCGAGCAGCCACGACGGCGCGGCGGGTTGGATGAGCGCCGCGGCCCGGCTCGAACGGAGCGACAGGGCAAGGCGCGACGGGAGGAAGATTTCGCCCGTGAAGTGCCAGGCGTCCGTCTCGTTGTGGTCGCCCTGCCACCGGGAGAACAGGACGTGTGAGAGGCCGTGCCCAATCCGCCCGCCCTCAATGCGCACGTCGGCGCAGGGCTCGAAGTAGATCGTCTCGCCGTCGGTACACTCGTCGATGACCCCGGTGGGTATTCGGTCGAGCACCGGCACGTTCAAGAGCAACGCGCTGAACTCGGGGTGCAGGAGGTGGCGGAAGCCGGTGTACCCGCGACGCACCAACTCCTCGTTGCATCTCCGTTGGAGCTGCTCGTTCAGCCCTCGCCAGACCTCGGGGCCGTGCAGCGGCGGCTCGACGCCCGCCCCGAAGTAGTCGCCCCGCAACAGCCGCTCGACCTGCCACCGCTCCATGTGGCTAGGATACTGTTCCTGCGTTCAGTGCCCAAGTGATTCGGCTTGAATGTCAAGGGAAACGAGGTTCCGGAGCTCTGGCCGGATGGTGCGCCAACTTGCCGGGCTATGTCCGACCGCGGAACAATTCGCTGTCGTTGTCGCTCGCGCGCATCTCCACGTCGAGCGCCGCCTCGGTGCGCGAGCGTCGAGCGGCGATGCGAGTCGCGTCGTCGGCGGAGGCGTACCAGCCCTGAGCGATTTGGCCGATCACCAGCGGCGTGATCTCGCCGGGCGGGGCCATGCCCATGAGGTTGCCTGCGGCTTCGAACGCCGCAGGTGGCAATTGCTTGAACATGCGCATCGCCTCGGGGAGTGCTTCGGCCCACCCGGGGAGTTCGCAGAACCGCGGACGCTTGCCTCTGATGTCGTCGATCGCGCGGCCGGTGACAGCGGCCATGCCGTCGAGCAGGTCAAGGCCCGGCGCGCGCTTGTTGTTCCGCACGAAATTGACGGTCGCCTGGGTCACGTCGAGCGCCTTCGCAGCGGCCGTCTCGTTGCCGTTGAAGCGCCCATCAACGATCTCGTCCAGCAGACCGCGCACGCGCGCGACTTCCTGGGGATCGGAACCCTTTCGCTTCGCCATAACTTGAATCATGCACGCACCATCCAATGACTGCGGTTGTTGATTTCTGTGGCAACGCGAACAACTTGAGTTATGATCGGTTCCCACGATGGACAGCGAACCCCCCTACGCTTCCGCAGGCGCCGCTCTCGCCCGATGGCGTGCAGAAGATCCAGGCACCCGCAGCCAAGACAAGGTCGGCAAGGCCCTCGTGCCGACCGTGTCCCAAGCGGCCGTTTCGAAATGGGAGGACGGGTCGCAGCGCCCGGAACTCTCTCGCGCGTTGCAACTTGAAGGTCTGACCGGCGGCGACGTGTCGGCGGTGTCGTGGCTGTACGACACGACCGAAATCAACGCCCTTCGTCGCGCGTTCGGCTTCCCCAACCTCGATCCCAACGACGTCGCCGACGCGGTGACGATCGACCGCGGCCCGGAGTACGCGCAGCCGGCGCCGGTGCTCCCGTGACCGCCCGCGCTTCCAAGCTCCTCGGCGCGCTCGCGACCGTCACCGCCGAGCGTCGCGCCGTCACCGCCGAGCTCGCCGCGCGCGAGTCCCGCCGCGGCCCCGGAGGCGTCAGCTTCGAGCCCGGCACCGGCGCGGGGTGGGGTCCGCTGGCGCACGCGCAGGCTCGCCGCTGCGCCACGGCGAACCTGGAGAACGCGCTCGTCGACGCGCGCGATGCCCTCCAGCGGGCGATGCTGGCGCTCGATTCGCTCGCTGCGCTTCCGGCCGCCCCGCTGTCCGATGACGCCGCCGTCGAGGCGATCGCGGTCCCCGCTGCCACGAGGGGGGCCGCGTGAGCGGCCCGGTGTGGACGACGAGCTACTGCGCGGCGCGCATCGATTCGCTCGCGGCCGAGGTCGAGCGCACCGGCGCGCGAATGATCGCGGCGCACCCTGCGCTCCCGCCGCACGCGGTCGAGCGGATCGCCCGTCACTTTCGCGCCGCCGCGCACGAGATCCGCGGCGTGGCGGCGACGCTGGCCGAGGTGCGCGCGGCCGAGACGATCCCACCGACGGAGGGCGTGTGATGGAGGCTGGAGACACGATCCGTGTGCGGCTCGCGTCGGGGCCATGCTTCGTGCGCGTCGTCAAGGTGCTCGGCCGCTCGCGCGTCCTGGTGGACCTCGCTGGCGTCGCGGAGCGGCTCCCGGTGTCCCGCGTGCTCCGCGCGGACGGAGGCGAGCGACAGGGCAGCGAGGACCAGCGAGAGGCAGCGGCGGACGATGCGGAGGTGCGTCATGGGGAGTGATCGTGCGGTCGAGCGCGATGGCGTGCGAGGTGCCACGGAATCGAATCTGGCACCCGATCGGGTGCTCATGCGGGCGACCGTTGCGCAGCTGCTGAGCGACGCCATTCGTGCCCGCGTGGCAGCGGGCGACGGGGCTTGCACCATGCGGGCGATCGCGCGGCGCATGAAGACATCGCACACGCATGTCGAGCGATGGGCCAGCGCGGATTCGGGCCGCGCGATCGCGCTCGGGGATTTGATGGCGATGCCGCGCGACCTCGCACGCGAAACGCTCGTGCGGTGTCTTGGCGTGCTGGAGCCGAGCGGCGGAACCGGAGCGCGAGACACGCTCGATGCGATCACAGTGGCCCTCGGTGTCGCGGTGTCCGATCTGGCGCGCGATCTGGCCGACGGCAGGATGGACGAGCCCGAGAAGCACAGGACGCACCTGTGTCGCATTGGCGGCCTCGCGCTCCGCGGCTACCTCGCGCTTGGCGGTGCGCCGTGAGCGGCGCACGGTTCGAAAAGGGCGAGCGCGTGGCCTCCACCGTCAGGTACGGGAACGGTCTCAGCAAGCAACGCCCCGGGACCGTCGTCGAGTGCAACGGCAAATCCGTGCGTGTGCTGTACGACGACGCGGGCAGTGGCGACGGAGGCGCACGATGGCTCGCTCCGAACCAAATCGTGTCCCTTGCTCCCACAGGTGAGGCGCGACGAATGGCGCCGACGCCTGCCGAAGCAACCCCGACGTCCGCGACAGTCGAAGCGCCGCCGACGCTGCAAGAGCTTGAGTCCCGCGGAATGGACCCCGTCGCGATGTACCTCGCCCTCGGGGCGGCGCTGCGCGGACGCGCAGAGTCTGACCTCCGCGCAGCGCAAGAGGCCGTCGCCGCGGCAGACGAGCAAGTGCGCGACGCCGACGCGCTCCTCGTCGAAGCGCGTCGCGAGGCTGTCGCCGCGCGTGCTCGGCTTGAGAAAGCCCGATCGCTCGCGACGGAGTTGGATCGGAGGGTCGTGTGAGCCCCGTCGCCGCCGTCCTGGTCGTCGTGGTGATGCTCGGGTGCCTCGCGGCCGTGCTCGACGCTCGCAGGATGCAGCGCGAGGCCGCGGACGCCGCGCGCCGGGCGCGTGAGGAACGCGACGACGCCGCGGCGCTCGCTGTGACCGCGGAGGCGTGGCTGACGCTGCGCCTCGACGGCTCCGAGCGCCGCCGCAAGATCGCCACGCACCACGCCCGCCAGCTCCGGGTGGAGCTTCGCGCGGCGCTGTCACAGCAGCCGGTCGTGGTCGCTCCGCCGCGCGAGCCCGAGGCCCCCGCGCCGGTGCCCGTACGCGCGGAAGCGCCCGTGCAGTCGAAGCGCCGCCGTCGCCCGCTGTACGCGCCCGCCGCCGCGCTCTCGCTGACCGCGCGGGAGGTCGAGCGCTCGACCATCGGACCCGTCGTGCGGATGTGCGCGCGAAAGCCGTGGTCGCCTGTGATGGCGCACTCCGACCGGGGCGTGGCGCCTGCGTGCTGGCTCGTGCGGAGGGGCGTGGCGTGATGCAGCCCTTCCGCTGCGACGGTCCGACGTGCATCAGCTTCTCCGGCGGTCGTACGAGCGGCTACATGCTGCGCCGCATCCTCCAAGCGCACGGCGGCGAACTCCCGCCCGACACGCACGTCGTCTTCGCCAACACCGGGAAAGAGCGGCTCGAAACGCTGGCGTTCGTCCACGAGTGCGCGGGCCGGTGGGACGTGCCGATCCGGTGGGTTGAACGCGACGGATCGAAGCCCTCGGGGCAGCGGTTCCGCGAGGTCGATTTCAAGAGCGCATCGCGCAACGGAGAGCCCTTCGTGGAACTCATTCGCGAGCGCTCGTTTCTCCCGAACAGCGTCATGCGTTTCTGCACCGTCGCCACCAAGATTGAGACGGCTCGCGACTTCATGCGCTCGCTCGGGTACGAGCGCTGGGTCAACGTCGTGGGACTGCGCTACGACGAGCCCGCGCGGGTGTCGAAGGTTCGCGCCCGCGACCACGGCGAATGGGACGTGGCGTGCCCGCTGTACGACGCCCGCGTCACCGAGGCCGACGTGCTGGCGTGGTGGAAGACGCAGTGCTTTGACCTCGCGTTGAAGGCGGGCGAAGGCAACTGTGATTTGTGCTTCCTGAAAGGCCGCGTGGTGCGCGAGCGGCTCATGCGCGCCCGGCCCGACCTCGCGGCGTGGTGGATCGAGCAGGAGCGCGTCATCGGTGGGCGCTTCCACGCGCACGAGCCCGGCTACGCCGCGACGCTCGACCGCGTGCGGCGGCTCCCGCTGCTGCCTATGACGCTCGACCCTGCGGCTGCACCGACTGACTCGCTCGACACGGAGGAGGGCTATGACGCTCGACCCTGCGGCTGCACCGACCGCCGCGCGCCGCGTGTGCGGCTGTGCTCTTGCGGGCGGCGTCGGGGCGACGGCCACGCGCTCTCGTGCCGCACGATGTGGGGCGGTTCGCAGCCGTTCGCGGTGGGCGCGCCATGCTGACTGCGTTTTGCCAGCGCTGGACCCGGCGTCGCTGCACCTGGCGCCCCGCGGGCGAGCCCTTCGACCCGCGCGCGTTCGAGGTCGTCGCCGTCGCGCGCCCGGGCCAGCACCGCTACCTGCTCCCTCTCACACGCGCCGCCCGCAAGGCCGCTGGCGCGTCGCTCCCCTACCCGCGGGTGTCGCGCGCTGCGCTGGACGCCTGCCCCACCTTCGACGGAGGACCCTGTGTTTCACCTTGTGTCTGACCACGCCGCCCTGTGGGCGACGTTCGCGCTCGTGCTGAGCGTGCTCGCGAGCTTTGAGCGGAGGACGCCGTGAGCGCGGAGATGTCCGCGGGCGCGCTGGAGCAGCTCGCGCTCTGCGAGCGGGCGCGGGCGACGACACGCACCCGCCCGACCTCGGGATGCACGCTGCCGTGGTGCACGCGCGAGGCGCAGCGGCCCGGCGGGCTCTGCGCGCACCACGCCGACATGGCCCGCGAGGACCCGACGGCGAGCGAGCTCGCCACGCTCGCGCGCTGGGGCTGGCGGCGGGTGAGCGTGGGCGAGTGGATGGACTCGCAGGGCAAGTACCGCGCGCACTGGCGCACGGCGCTCGCGCGGATCGCAGCCGACGAGCGACGGGGAGACCTTGCGTGATCAACGCGACCTTCACGCTCGACGGGCGGGAGTGCCGCGTGCGGCTCGACGAGCGGAGCGGCCGGGTCACCGGCGCCGTGCTCGCGATGTGGGATTGGGAGGCTGGCGTGATTCGGCGCGGGCCTCTGACGGATTCAGACCGCGAGGCGCTCTTGGGTGCTGCGGAGCGGGCGCTGTCGGTTGCGCTCGCTCGGCACATGGAGGCTCGCGGTCAACTGAGACTCAACCTTGAGGGTAACGCATCGTGAACACCGCGAAGAGCTACGAAGACTTCATTCAAGAGAAGAAGGTCGCGCCGGTCGATGCTGGCTTTGAGCCTGGGCCGGTATCCGACAAGCTCTTCCCCTTCCAGCAGGACATCGTGCGATGGGCCGTCCGCAAGGGGCGCGCGGCGATCTTCGCAGCCTTCGGGCTCGGCAAGAGCCGGATGCAGCTTGAGATTGGTCGTCAGATCTGTTGGTACACGGGTGGCCGATTCCTCATCGTCGCGCCGCTGGGTGTGCGTGGTGAGTTCAAGCGCGACGCCGAGGCGATGGGCCTCACGATCACCTTTATCCGCCGCATCGAAGAGGCGGGCGAGGGCGGGATCTATCTCACCAACTACGAGACCGTGCGGGATGGCAAGCTCGACCCGCGCGACTTCGACGGCGCATCGCTCGACGAGGCCTCGTGCCTTCGCGGCTTCGGAGGTACCAAGACCTTCCGCGAGTTCATGGCGCTCTTCGCGGGTGATGACCGGCGCGAGATGCACAAGCGCGAGCGTGGTCAGAGCGTGCGCTTCCGCTTCGTCGCGACGGCGACGCCTTCGCCCAATGACCTGATCGAGCTCCTCGCGTACAGCGCGTTCCTCGATGTCCTCGACGTGTCGCAGGCGAAGACGCGTTTCTTCAAGCGAGACTCAGCGAAGGCCGACAACCTCACCCTGCACGATCACAAGGCCCGCGAGTTCTGGCTGTGGGTGTCGTCGTGGGCGCTCTTTGTCACGAAGCCTTCCGACCTCGGCTACTCGGATGAGGGCTACGAGCTTCCGCCAATGGAGGTGCATTGGCACGAGGTGCCAAGCGACCACACCGCGGCGGGCGAAGAGAAGAGCGGACAGGGGCGGCTCCTGCGTGATGCCGCGCTCGGGATCGTCGACGCGAGCCGCGAGAAGCGCGACAGCCTCGACGCTCGGGTGGCGAAAATGCTCGAGCTCCGCGCGCTCGACCCAGGGGCGCACCGCATCCTCTGGCACGACCTGGAGAGCGAGCGGGCTGCGATCGAGAAGGCGTGTCCCGAGAGCGTCTCGGTGTGGGGCTCGCAGGACATGGAGGAGCGCGAACAGGCCATCGTGGACTTCTCCAACGGCGACGTGCGCGAGCTCGCGACGAAGCCCGTGCTGTGCGGCAGCGGCTGCAACTTTCAACGCCACTGCGCGTGGGCGATCTATCTGGGCATCGGGTTCAAATTCAACGACTTCGCCCAAAGCCTTCACAGACTTCAGCGCTTCCTCCAGACGAAGCCGGTGCGGGTAGACATCATCTACACCGAGGCAGAGCGCGAAGTCCGCAACGTGCTTGAGGCGAAGTGGCGCCAGCACAACGAACTCGTCGCGCAGATGACGGCGATCGTGCGGGAGTACGGGCTTTTGCGCAGCGCGTTGACTGAGGAGTTCGCGCGCAAGACCACGGTGGAACGCCGCGAGATCCGCACCACTCGCTGCACGCTGGTCAACAACGATTCGTGCATCGAGACGCTCTCGATGGCCGAGAACTCGGTTGACCTTGTCCTGACGAGCATCCCGTTTTCAACGCAGTACGAATACTCCCCGTCGCTCTACGACATGGGGCACACGGACTCCAACGCGCACTTCTTCGCGCAGATGGATTACCTGACACCCAACCTGCTGCGTGTGCTCAAGCCCGGACGGCTGGCGGCGATTCACGTCAAGGATCGGATCGTGCCGGGCGGGATGACGGGGCTCGGATTCCAGACGCTCTATCCGTTCCATATGGACACGATTGCCCACTACCAACGCCACGGCTTCGCGCTCATCGGCATGGTGACCATCGTGACGGACGTGGTGCGCGAGAACAACCAGACCTATCGCCTTGCGTACACCGAGCAATGCAAAGACGGCTCGCGTCAAGGCGTCGGGTGTCCCGAATACCTCCTCCTCTTTCGCAAGCCGCAGACTGACCGCTCGAAAGGTTACGCAGACGAGCCGATCGTCAAGCGCAAGGAGGATTACAAGCTCTCTCGCTGGCAACTCGACGCGGCTGGTTTCTGGCGCAGCGGCGGCAACCGGATGCTCGGCCCCGAAGACTTCGACGGGCTCGACCACGCCGCCATCTTCAAGCTCTTTCGCAAGCACAACCTCGCGAGCGTCTACGACTATGAGCACCACGTCGCGCTGAACGCATCGCTTGAGGCGCGCGGCGCGCTCCCTGTGGACTTCTCGCTCCTGCAAACACAGTCGTGGTCGGAGCACGTGTGGACCGATGTGACGCGGATGCGGACGCTCAACGGGATTCAGGCGCACAAGGGCAAGGAACAGCACCTCTGCCCGATGCAATTCGACGTTGCTGAGCGGGTCATCAACCGCTTTTCCATGAAGGATGAGACGGTGCTGGACCCGTTCGGTGGTCTGATGACGGTGCCGTACATCGCCACGAAGATGGGTCGCCGGGCCATCGGGATCGAGCTCTCACCGCGGTACTTCGACGATGGCGTGTGCCACGTCCGCGCGGCCGACCGAGAGGCCTCGGTCCCGACGCTCTTCGACCTCGACGCGGCCGAGTCCAGCGCTCCGATGTCGCTCGCGAGCGGGGACGCGGAGTGACCGATGAGACCGCTCGCACACCCCGAAGTCCTCGCCCTTCGCGTCGAGGTCGAAGCGCTCACGGTCGCCGTGCTCGCGCTCGACCTGCGGGCGAAGCAGGCGACCCTGCACGACGACGCCATCGACCTGCGGGGCATCGCTGCCCTGCGCGAGCGGGTGGTCGACCTGACGCGGCGCGCCGAGGCGCTCTGCCCGAGGGAGGCGCCGTGACACCCTGGCTCCCGATCCCGCGTGCCATCGCGGCGGACCCGGCGCTATCCATGCTCTCGCTCGCGGCGCAGGCGGTGGTGCTGCGGCTCGCGCTCGCTGCCGTCGACGGTGCGCTGCCGGTCCCAGCGGGACGCACCGGTGCCGACGTGGCCGAGGTCGTGTGTGCCCGCGCGCCGGGTGTCCGCGAGGGCTACGCCGAGGCGCACGCGGCGGGCGTCGTGGCTGAGGACGATGGCGCCCTCGTACTCGCGTGGGAGTGGCCCGTCCTGGGCGCCGGGCGAGAGAGCGCGGACGATGGCGCTCTCCGCGACACGGTCGCCCGCAAGCGCCTCCGGGCGCTCTTCTCGAAGCACCGCCTGGACACCGCGGACGCTCGCACGGCGTGGCTTGCGACCGACGCGGGACGCGCCGCGCTCGCTCGCCTCGGACTCGACGACGATGTCGGCGCCAAGCTCGCGGCCGGGGCCGGTCGCCGGGGTGGGAGGTTTGGATTCGAGCGCCCCGCACGGAGGCAACCCGCGGAGGCAACTAACGGGGGCAACCGGTTGCCCCCGACGGAAGCAACCACGGGAGCAACGGTTGCTAGCAACCACGGAAGCAACCTCGCTCTCTCCCCTCACACTCCCCTCTCTGAAAAGAGAGAGAAAGAAGAGAGAAAAGAGTCAGAGCGCGCGCCCGCGAACGGAAGCAACCCAGCGAAGCAACCGAGAGCAACCGACGGAAGCAACCAGAGCGGAGGCAACCCCCGCCCTGCCCTCGACGCCGACGACCTCGACGGCGCGCTGACCGTCGCAGCGAAGGGGCGGATCGACCTACGTGCCGCCGCCCGCCTCAAGGTCAACCTCCTCTCGATGCTTCGCGAGTTCGGAGTCACCCGCGCGGACATTCCCCAGCTCGCGGCAGCGATGGACCCCGCGAAGCTCTGGCCGTGGGCGAAGCTCACCCCGCCCGTCACCGTGTCCTGGCTGCTCGGCAAGCCGGGGCCGTCGGGTGAGTACGACGCCGCGCGGCTCCAGGAGTGGGTGACCGCTGCGCGCGCCCTCCCGGCCGAGGCGCCGCCGCGTCCATCACGCGCGTCCACGCACCGCGACGAGACGCCGGAAGAGGCGACGGCGCGCATGACCGCCTTCGGGGGCTTTCGCAAGAGGCCTGCCAGTGCCCCGGAGGCGACGTGAGCGACCCCCTTGTCGACATCGAGTGTGAGCGCGCGCTCCTCGGCGCCGTGCTACTCGACCCCACGAGCTACTTCGAGGCTCACGGGGTCGACCGCAACGCCTTCGGTGATCCGCGTCACGCCGTGGTGTGGGATGCCTTCGCGGCGATCACGGAGCGCGGCGATGCCCCGGATTCGGTCTCGGCGCTCGCCGCCGAGATCCAGCGCACCGGGAGGCTCCAGGCGATCGGCGGACGGCAATTTCTGTCCGAGTTGACCGACGCCATCCCGACCGCGGCGCACGTCCCGGTGCACGCCCGGCTCCTCGTGGGCCTCGCACAGCATCGCGCCGCGCGCGACACGCTCACCACCCTCGCGCAGTGGGCGTCGTCGCCAGCGCTCGACCCGGAGCAGGTGCTCGCCCGGGTCGAGCGGGTGGCGCGGGAGCTGACCGGCGGCACGTCCGCGCGCGACACGATCGGCGCCTCCGCGCTGATGGAGGCTCTCGCTGACGATCTCTCCCGCCCGCCCGAGGAGCTACCTGGACTCGCGACCCCCTTCGCGGAGTTGACCCGCGCACTTGGGGGCTGGCAGCCGGGTCAGCTCATTGTGATCGCCGCCCGGCCGTCGGTCGGAAAGACCGCACTCGCGCTCCTGGCCGCGCTCGAGACCGCGCGCGCTGGCGCCGCGGTGATGATCTGCTCTCTCGAAACCCGATCACTCCCGCTCTCTCGGCGACTGGCGGCGCTCGACTCGGGCGTGGACCTGGACGGATTGCTCCGTCGTCGTCCGCTCGACGCTCGCGAGATCCGGCTGGTGCAGGACACGCTGGTGCGCGTCGCTGCCATGCCGCTGACCGTCGTGCAGGAGCCCGAGCAGACCCTGAGCGGGATCGTCACCCTCGCGCGGCGACAGAAGGCTCGCTCTGGCCTCGCGCTCCTCGTGGTGGACTACCTGCAGCTCGTCAAGGTCGTCCGCGAGAAGGGGCGCAACCGCGAGCAAGAGGTGGCCGAGATCAGCCGCGGCCTCAAGGTGCTCGGACTCTCGCTGGGGATCCCAGTGATCCTGCTCGCGCAGCTCTCGCGGGACGTGGAAAAGGACAAGCGCCGCCCGCGCCTGTCCGACCTGCGCGAGTCAGGCTCCATCGAGCAAGACGCGGACGTGGTGCTGTTTCTGCACCGCGAGGGCGACCCGAATCCCGCGCGCGACATTGAGACGGTGGAGCTCCATGTCGCGAAGGCGCGCGACGGCGCGGCCGGGACGCAGATCCCGCTCTCGTACCACAAGCGCACCACCACCTTTCGATCGCCCGGGGCCGCTCACGCGCCCTCGGCCTACACCGCCGCCCCCGAGCCTGTTCCGAGTCACTTTCACCCCGACGAATTCGGGGATCAGGAGCCCGTGTGAGCACCATCAACTTCGACGCCCTCGACCCCATGCGCGGCCTCCTCGGCGGGGGCATCCGTCGCCCGCCGCGCCCGGCAGCCCCTACGCCCCCACCCGCCCGGAGGGAGCGCCCTGTAGCGCCGCCTGAGCCCGTCCGCGGGGCCGTCGTGGCGAGCGCCCCGCCGGCGCCCCCACCCGCTACGCCCGTGCCCCGCCCGGCCGCGCCGAAGCCGCCGCCCGCGCCGACCATCCCGCCGCTGAGCCTGACGCAGCGCGAGGCCATCGCCGTCGCGATCGCAGCGCTCGGGCCCGGCACGCACAGCGCTGACGCCATCGCGCTCTCCGCGTGGCGCCTGTGGCCCGCGGCCTTCGGGATGCGCGGCGGTGCCGGTCACCCGGACACCAACCGGGTGCTCGCGAAGCTCTCGGGCGTCGACGGGCTGTGCGGCATGGGGTGGCTGGAGCTGGTCTCCCCGCGTGCCTATGCGCTCACGTCGATCGGCGTCCGTCACGCACGCCTGCGCGCCCGCGCCGCTGGGATCGCGCTGCCGGAGGTGTCGCGGTGACGTGCGCAGTCTGCCACCGCCGCGAGGCGAAGCCCGGGTGCCGCGCGTGCATCCGCTGCCTCGCGCGACAGTCGGAGTACCTCGACGCGATGATCGCCCGCGGACGATGCGCTCGATGCGGCGGCAAGCGAGAGCCGCACCTCCCGCTGCGATGTCGCGCGTGCCTCAACATTCTCGCCGCGCGCAAGCGCACCGCCGAGGTGTCGCCGTGAGCGAGGTCCGCATCGCCATCCCCGGACTGAAGCTGGTCAGCGAGGCGAACGCGCACGAGCATTTCCGCGTCCGGGCGAAGCGCGCCGCAGAGCAGAACACCATCGCTGGGCTCGTCCTCCGCACGCTCAAGGCCCCGCCCGCGCCCTGCGACGTGCGGATCGTCCGCGTGTCCCGATCCCGCCTCGACACGGACAACCTCCAGGGGAGCGCCAAGCACGTCCGCGACGCGGTCGCTCGCTGGCTCGGGGTCGATGACCGAGATCCGCGGGTGACCTGGCACGTCGGGCAGGAGTCGGGCGCCACCGCCGTGCGGATCGTCGTCCGCCCGTGGTCGCTCGACGCCGTCGGCGCGCGCTCCACCGTCGAGGGCGAGACCGTTCGCGTGGAGGCGGTGCTGACCGCCTCACAGCGCACCGCGCTCGCCCGCCAACTGCTCGATCACCCCGAGGTGGACGTGGCGCTCGCTGGGTTCCGACTCACCCTCCACACCGCAACCACCAGGACGCCATGACCAGCCCGTACAACACCCTCGTGCGCTTCGGCGCCTCGCAGCTTGATCAACAGAACACCCAAACGACCCGCCTGACGGCCGCCACGCGCGGCCAGGAGATGACCCTGTGACTACCGACCGCCCCGAGACCGACCAGAGCGCCATTCTTGCCGCCGCAAAGGCGGCATGGCTCAAGGACTGGGAGTGTGGCCTCGGCGTCGAGGAGATCGAGGCAGAGCTTCGACGCCCGGTGCCTGGTCCGCCGCTGGGGGACTTTCCGGCGGCCGAGCGCGACATGGTGGCGCGATCCCACGCAGAGGCCCGCGCCAGGGTCGTCGCGGAAGACCGGACGTGGGCTGAGCACCTGCGGCAGAAGGCCCGCGACGCATACCGCCAGTGCACCGCCTTGGAGATGCGGATGGCCCCCGACACGCGCGAGGCGTTCAAGCGGTGGGAGTGCGCGGAGTACGTGTCGCGCTTCGGACGGATCGAGTCCGACGGCGCGCGAGAGATTGAGCCACACTTCGAGTTCTTGGCGCAGTCGGCGGCGCGGGGGTGGCGGTGACCGTCCCCGTCCCCGCTCCTACAGACGACAGCGCCGACACCTGGCGCGCGTGGTACAGGCTCGCGCTCGACCTGCGCTCTGTGGCGCCCGACTGCGCTTCGGCCCCCGGGATCGATTACGAACGCCTCTCGCAGCGCGTCCAGTCCAGCCCCGTCGAGCCTGATCTGCCGCACGGCTTCGGCCGCGGCCACGTCCCGCCCGACCGCGTCGCCGAACGACTCACACGCATGACCGGGCGGCCACTGCGGGTGTGCTCGTGGCTCAGGTCGTTCGGCCCAGCCCTCGAATGGCTCGGCGGCGAGAAAGCCGAGGACCACCGGGGCGACTTTCTCGATCAGGTCGCGCTCGCGTGTGCCACGGCCGAGGATCGGTCGCGGTGGGTGTCGCTCGACGGGCACCGCGCGCAGGTGGAGGCGCGGCGGCGATGGGCACGGGCGGCGATGGGCGAGGCATGCAGGGCGTGGCACCCGAAACCCAATCGCGCCTTGCTGCCCCTGCCGTGACGGTGCTGGCCTGATTTGAGGTGAATCAGGCCAACTCGTTGGCACGGAAACCAACCCGTACCACTGCGCCCGCGCGACTCCCAAACTGTACCACCTCAGAGCTCCGAGGAATTTGGCCCAACGCGCCGAGTTCTCATCCGAGCCAGCGGGCGTCTTCCGGTAGCTGGCGCAAGCGCAACCGGCTCGTAGACCGGCTCGACACCACCGAGTCGTGCTGGCGCACGACGACACCGACAGGAGACAATCTATGAGCGCGAAGATGGCTGTTTCTCGGCAGTATCGAACGGATGTTGACGGCACCCGCCGCCGTAGGGGTACTGTCCGAACCGACGTGACGCAGACAGTCGAACGAGAAGCGTGCGAAGTGCCTGGGTCAGATCACCGTGAGAGCGGCGATGCCCCCGTCGCTCCCCTACGCTCCCTGGAACTCTTCACCGGAGCTGGCGGGCTTGCCCTTGGAACTCATGCGGCGGGGTTCCACCACGTTGCGCTGATGGAGTGGAACGAGGATGCCTGCGCCACGCTGCGTCACAACGTGGCCTCGGGCGCAGTGAAGGGCATCGAGGGGTGGCGTGTACGCCGGGAGGATGTTCGATCCGTAGACTTCGCGCCCTTCACCGACGCAGACCTTTTGGCAGGGGGCGTTCCATGCCAACCGTTCAGCGTCGGCGGGAAGCACCTCGGCATGGACGACGAGCGCAATCTGTTCCCTGATTTTGTCCGTGCAGTTCGCACGATCAAGCCGCGCGCATTCATCATCGAGAACGTCAAGGGGCTCCTGCGGGATTCCTTTCGGCCCTACTTCACGTACATCCTTCTTCAACTCACTCATCCCGAAGTCGCTCGGCGCAAGTCTGAAACGTGGGCTGAACACCTGTGTCGCTTGGGTAAGGTCAAGGAGGACTCGTCTCAGTACCGAGTGTCCTTCCGACTGCTCAACGCAGCGGACTACGGCGTGCCACAGACCCGTCAGCGTGTGTTCATTGTCGGTTTTCGCAGTGACCTTGCGCCGACGTGGCAGTTCCCGACCCCCACTCACTCATACGACGCCCTGATGCGCGATCAGTGGATTACGGGAGCCTACTGGAAGCGGCACAACCTCTCCGCTCCCAAGGTGAAGCCTACCTATGCGGGATCAACGATTCAATCGGTGATGACGCTGCCCTGGACTACGATCCGCGACGCCATCTGCGATCTCCCGCGTCCTCGCACAGATCGGGAAGCCGCTGGCGTACTGAACCACCGCCTCAACCCCGGCGGGAAGACGTACGCGGGTCACACTGGCAGTCCGCTCGACTTGCCATCCAAAACGCTCAAGGCAGGCGTTCACGGTGTTCCTGGCGGCGAGAACATGATCGTCATGCCGGATGATTCCGTCAGATACCTCACCGTGCGCGAAGCCGCGCGAGTGCAAACCTTTCCTGATGCATGGTGGTTTGAGGGAGCATGGTCTGAGGCCATGCGACAACTTGGCAACGCCGTGCCGGTGCGTCTCGCTGAGACTGTCGCCCGAAGCGTTGCAGATGGATTACGAGGCAGATGACTTCACCTGACGAGTACAACCCGCTCGATTATCAAAACCTCACAAGACACTGCGTTGACGAACTGATGCGGAGAGGGCCGTTTGAGTTACCGCTCAAACAGGACTTCTTCGGCGCTGGCGTCTACGCGCTATTCTACAAGGGTGCCGATCCGTTCTACGCCAAGATATGCTCCCCTGATGCTGAGTGGCCGATCTACGTAGGCAAAGCGGTTCCGCCTGGAGGTCGCAAAGGTGGCGGCAAACCAGCCGCACAGTCCAAGTCGTTGAGCGGACGCTTGGCCGAGCACACCGCCTCAATCAAGGCGGCATCGAACCTGTCGATTGACGACTTTCTATGCCGCTATCTCGTTGTTACACCGCTCTGGATCACGATGGCCGAACGTTTCCTGATCGAGCACTATCTGCCGCTTTGGAACATCGGCATGGACGGCTTCGGCAACCACGATCCGGGGAGTGGCCGTCACGCTGGGGAAATCACTTGGTGGGATGCGTTGCATCCGGGCAGGCCGTGGGCCAAGAAGTTAAGTCAGACGAAGACGCCCGCTTCGGCCCAAGCACACCTGAAGAAGTTGCTGGCGAACTACGAGACGACCCCCAAGGCCGTTAGCCTAGAAGACATTGAGCCGCACGAAGACGACTAGCTATTGACGCCGTGACGCATCGCTTGACACCGCGCCACGCCCGTGTGTACCTTTCGTGCAGAACGTCTCTGCCTGCCAATGGGCGCGGTTTGTCCGCGACCCGGCAGAGTGGACGAAACGCAGTCGTTCCAGCCTCCACCGTCTCCACGGTCCACACACCCGTCACACCAGCCTGACGCTCGTGCATCTCACCACCCGCCAGATCGCGCGCGTTCTCGGACGCGACGAGTCGGTTGCGCGCAGGCGCATCGCGTCGTGGCGTTCGGGCGGCACCCCCGTCGGGCAATCGAGCACCGATGGCCGACCATCGCTCACTGTGGCGATTGAAGCCGTCGCCGCGGCGCTCGGTTCGAGCGTTGAGGACGTGCGGCTCCTCGCCGGCGTGTGACCAGCAACCACCATCGCGCCCGGGCGCGCGGTCCATGTCGAATCACAGCCCAGACCCCGAACACCTGCACATCAAGATCCCGCGAGAGCGCCTCGACCTGATCGAGCAGCGCATCCTCAAGGGCGAGGCGCCGGTAGACTTCATCCCCGAGCTTGCGGTCGAGTGGTGCAAGCACCCGCGCACCATCTGGTCGTACGTCGCCATCGTCCGCAAGCGTCTCGCGGCACGCGCCAAGGCTCAAGATCCCGACGCCGATCGGGAGCTCGTCCGAGGTCTCCTCCTGCGCGCGTTCCGCACCGCGGAGAAGGGCACCGAGAAGGGCCCTGACGCGAAGGGCATGGTCGCTGCTGCTCGGACCATCGGCGAACTCACCGGCGTCATTGGCCCGCGCAAGGTCGAGATCACCGGCAAGGACGGCGGCGCGATCGCGATGGCTGCGCAGGTCGTTCTGATGCCCGCGCTAGAACACGATGCCTCCGCAACTACCAGACCCGCAGCCGACGCAACGGGTGCTTTGGCGTCCGAACCCGGGTCCGCAATCGCGCTTCCTTGCCTCGACAGCGAATGAGGTCCTCTATGGCGGCGCCGCGGGCGGCGGTAAATCCGCTGCGCTGATCGCGCTCCCGCTGCGGTGGATCCAGAACTCCCGCTATCGCGGCTTGTACCTCCGGCGCGAGGCCACCTACCTCGGCGACGCGGTGGACAAGGCCCGGAGCATCTACCCTGCACTCGGCGGCGTGCTGGTGCAATCGCCTCGGATCGAGTGGCGCTTCCCCTCGGGCGCGACGCTCTGGATGGGGCACTGCGCGAGCGAAGGCGACATCGCGAACTATGACGGTTTCGAGTTCAGCGAGATTCTCTTCGACGAGCTCACGCACTTCACCGAGCGCCAATACCGCAGCATCCGCGCGCGCCTCCGCGGCACCGACCAGACGCTCCCGTATTGGTCGCGTGCTGCATCGAACCCCGGAGGCATCGGCCACGACTGGGTCAAGGCGCGCTTCGGCGCGTGGCTTGACCGCAAGCGCGAGAACCCCGCGGCCCCCGGCGAGGTGCGCTTCTACCGCGGCGACGACGAGGTCCCGCGCGGCGCGCCCAGCGCACTCTCCCGCACCTTTATCCCCGCCCGACTGGCCGACAACCCGCACCTGCCCGACGGCTACCGCGCGCAACTCCGCGACCTCGACCCCGTCCGGCGCGCACAGCTTGAGAACGGCGACTGGGAGGCCGCGGTCGGTGAGGGCAAGCTTTTTCACCGCGACTGGTGGACCTACCTCGACGCGGCGCCCGCCTGCGTCCGCCGGTGTCGCGGGTGGGACTTCGGCGCCGGCGGCGACTCCTCCGAGGGTGTGCTGATCGGCGATCGGGGCGAGAAGGCCGTGCCGCGCTTCGTCGTGCTCGACGTGGTGACGCACGTGGGTCCGCCGCACGAGCTCCACGCGCTCGTAAAAAGCACCGCCGATGCCGACGGCAAAGAGGTCTCGATCGCGCTGCCACAGGACCCCGGACAGGCGGGCAAAGACCAGGCGCTCACGTTTGCACGCGAGCTCGCCGGGTGGACCGTCCGCACCAAGCCCGTCACCGGCGACAAGGTCGTCCGCGCCGGACCGCTGAGCAGCCAGGTCGGCGCTCGAAACGTCGCGGTGGTGCGCGCGCCCTGGACGTCCGCGTTCGTCGCGCAGCTTCACGCATTCCCCGACACCAAGCGCGACGACAAGGTCGACGCAGCATCCGAGGCTTTCCGAGAGATCGCTCCGACACCGACCGCGCCACCAACGCGCCCCCGCATCCTGAGCTCGCCTCGCCCCGGCCTCTTTTGACCTGACCGCCCATGCCCACCTTCAACGCACCCGCGCGCACCATGACGGTCTCGGTGGCGAGCGCGCCGTTCAACGACCGCTTCGCGCGTGTCTTTGGCGCCGCGCTCACCCCGCAGCAGGTGACGGCGGTGCTGTCGCAGGCCGAGCTCGGGTACATGTGGCAGCAGGCGGACCTTCTCGACGAGGTGCGCGAGCGCGACGGCCACCTTCACGCCGAGCTCCAGAAGCGCGAGCTGCGCGTCTCGGGTGCCGCGTGGGAGCTCACCCCGCCCGAAGGCTCTGGCGACTTCGGCGCCGAGATCGCCCGTTGGTGCACCGCGCGCTTGAGCGAGATCGAGGCCGAGGGCGACCTTGACCGCACCTTCGCCGACGCGATCACGGACCTGATGGGGGCGGTCTACCAGGGCCGCGCGGGGTTCGAGGTCGTGTGGACGCAGGACGGCCGCTGGCTCTACCCGAGCGCGCTGTCGTGGATCCATCCGCGCCGCTTCGCGTACACGACCGACTGGCGCCTCCACCTCTGGGATGCGAGCGGGACGGCCACGACGATCGACCGCCCCACTGATCTCAACGGCCCCTTCGGGCAGTATCCCGGCATCGCGCTCGACCGCTTCCCGCGCGGAAAGTTTTTGATCCACCGCCCGCGCATCCGCGGCGTGTACCCGACGCGCGAAGGCCTCGGCCGTCTGCTCTGCTGGTGGAGCACCTTCAAGCGCTTCGATGTGCGCGACCTGCTGGCGTACGCCGAGTGGGCCGGGCGCGGTCTGCGCGTCGGCACCTTCGCGACAGGCAAGGGGCCGCTCGGTGACCAGCCCGCGTCCGACGAGGACGTGGCGGTGCTGCAAGAGGCCATGGAGGCGATGTCGTCGGCAACGGCCGTGATCCTCGCCGACACCACGAAGGCCGACCTCGTCGAGGCTCCGAACAACAACGACGTGCACGACAGGCTCGCGAGCTTGTGCAACGACGAGATTTCCAAGGCCACCGTCGGCGGCACGCTCGGATCGAGCGTCAGCAAGGCGGGCGGCTCCCGATCGCAGGGCGAGGTGCACGAGCGCGGCGAACTCCTGATCGCCAAGAGCGACGCGCGGTCCATCTCCGCGACACTGCGCCAGCTCCTTGCGCCGATGGTCGCCATGAATTTCGGCGACCGCGCCCCGGTGCCCGCGATTGTCTTCGCGGTGGACCCCGCGGGCGACCTCGACGGACTCGCGAAGCGCATGCAGACCTGGCACGGCATGGGCGGAAAGATCGGTCAGCGGTCGGGCGCCAACGCGCTGCAGCTGCCCGAGGTCGAGAGCGATGAAGAGGTGCTCGACGGGGCGGCCACCACGCAGCCCACCGGCGCCATCGACAACGCCCGCCCGACCACCGCGACGCCGCCCGCGCCCGGCACACCCACCGCACCCAAGACGCCCACCGAGACGCCATGAAGATCCGCGCACCCGGCCTCGCCATCTGCCTCACCGACGACGCGCTGCCCGAGGTCGGTCACACGACATGGAACCAGGTCGCGAAGTACGGCGAATGGCGCGGGCACCAGGCGGGGCCGTTCCGCTTTGACGCGGTGACCTTCGCGCAGATCCTCGCCAACTTCCGCGCGACCGAAAACAAGCGCATCCCGGTGGATTACGAGCACCTGTCCGAGGTGCTCCCCGAGAACGCTGCGCAAGAAGGCGTCCCCGCCGTCGCGTGGATCGTGGCGCTTGAGGCGCGCGGCACCGAGCTCTGGGGCGCGTTCGAGTGGGTTGACGCACAGGCCGTCGGCTACGTCCGCGACAGGAAGTACCTCTACCTCTCGCCCTCGGTCGTGTTCGGCGCGACCGACCGCGTGACCGGCGACGAGATCGGCGCGCGCCTCACGAGCGCCGCCCTCACCAACCACCCTTTTCTCGACGGGATGGCGCCGCTGGTGGCGTCGGACCCGTCCACCACCACACGGCTCGGCATGGCGCCGGGTGACGTGCACATCCCCGTGGGCGTGAGCACCACCCCGCGAAAGGAGCCCCTGATGACCCCCGAAGAGAAGGCCGCCGCCGACGCGGCGGCCAAGAAGACGGCCGACGACGCCGCGTGCGCCGCCCGCTACACCGCGATGGCGCCGAAGCTCAAGACGATGGCGTCGAGCCTCGGCATGGACCCCGAAGCGAACGAGGACGCGCTCCTCGAACGCCTCGCGCAGATCGTCTCCGACCTGATCGCCGCGCAGAAGACCGAGGCCGAGACGATGGCCGACGCGGTCGTGGCGTCGGGCCGCGTCTCCAAGGAAGGCAAGGCCGACCTCGTCGCGCTCTGCCTGTCGGACAAGAAGCGCTTCGACCGGATGTTCCCGGCTCAGGCCGCGCCCACTGCGCCGAGCGCCAACGCCCACGCGCTGCTCACGGGTCGCATCGCGCCCTCCGGCGGACACCCCGTCACCGTACCCACCGAGGACGACGCCGACCCGATGGCCGAAGCCCGCGACGCCGACTCGCTCGCGACGAAGATCATGACCGAGAAGAAGATCCCCTACGCCGAGGCCGTGCAGCTCGCCTCGCGTGAGATCCGCGAGCAACGCGTCAACCGCGCCCTCAACCAGCTCCCCAACGCGCGCGCCGCGCGCTGATCCCACCCCACACCACACAGGACAAACACCATGGGAACCGCACTCCGCAACCCGGGGCAGGTGATCGCGCTCGCGTGCGACTCTGCCAACGTCGCCGAAGGCGCCGCGCTCGTCCAGGGCGCCGCCAACGACACCGTCAAGCTCCCCTCGGCCGCCAACACCCGCGAGAAGTTCGTCGGCATCGCCTACGCCGCGGGCTCGACGAGCGCCAACAAGGGCATTTCCGTCGTCATCAACGGCGTCTGGGCGGCCACCGCCTCGGGCGCCATCACCCGCGGTGACAAGGTCGTCGTCGCCGCCGCGACTGGCACCGTCGCGAGCGAGTCGGTCACGACCCCCGCTGACGCCACCCGCATCGGCATCGCGCTGGAGTCCGTCGCCGACGGTGAGCGCGTCGCCATCCTGATCGGCACGCAGCCCGCGGGCCGCGGCACCGTCATCGCGTTCACCGCCTCGAACGCCATCACCGCCAACACCATCGTCGTCGCCGCGGGCGCCAACAAGGTGAAGGTCGCCGCGGGCGCGGACCCCACCAAAGGCGTGATCGGCGTGGCGCTCAACTCCGTCGCTGATGGTGAGACGGTCTACGTCTGCACCAGCGGCGTTGCGAGCGTCACCGACAGCGGCGCGGGCGTGACCTACGCCGACCACATCGCCAGCGCGGGCTCCAGCGGCCTCGGCAAGACCGCCGCGCCTGCTGCCGGCACCAACGACATGGTGGTCGGCGTCGCCCTCTCCACCACCTCGGCCAGCGGGTCCATCCCCGTGATGGTCAACCCCTACGTGCTCCAGGGCTGATCGCCCTTCACCCCACTGAGGAAACCCACACCATGAACGCACCCCTCCTGATGGGCGAAGGCACCGACCCGGCCGCCGCCGCCCGCATCTCCGCGCTCGCCAACGACCCGATCATCCGGGCCATGCTGGCGAGCAACTTCAACCCCCGCGCCGAGGACCCGCGCATCACGCGCCTGCTTTCCGAGGTGCAGGGGCTGCCGCCCGGCAGTCCGCAGCGCAAGCACCTGATGGGCCTCGCCCCCGGCGACGTGCACATCCCGACGGGCATGCCGAACATGTTCGCGCTGTACGGAAACCGCGACCTCATCGCGGATGACGTGCTGCCCGTCGTGAGCGTCAACCGCCTGAGCGACAAGATCTGGGGCATGAACGCTGCCACGCTCCAGACGATCGCCAACGCGCAGATCGCGGGCGGCCGCGCGCGCCCCAACGAGGTGCCCTACTCGGTCAACTCGTCGCTGTCGTACGCCTGCAACAACTACGGCCTGATCGACTTCGTTGACGCGCAGACGATCGCCAACGCGGACTCGCCTCTGGAGCCCCGCGTCATCTCGGCCACCGTGGTCAAGAGCTTCCTCGACCTCGCCCGCGAGTACCGCGTTTCCAACGTGGTGTTCAACAGCGCCAACTACGGCTCGAACACCCAGGCCCTCACCGGCGCCGCACGCTGGGATCAGGCGTCGAGCGACCCGATCGCCGAGATCCTCACACAGAAGGAGTCGGTGTTCTCGACCCCGAACACGCTCGTGCTCGGCGGCCAGGTCTGGCCGAAGCTGCGCACCAACCCGAGCGTGCTGAAGTATATCCTCGGCCGCGCGGGCGCCGCCGACATCGGCGCGGTGCCGCTGACCGTGCAGCTGGAGCTGATGGCCGCGCTGCTGGAACTCGACCGCGTCGTGGTCGGCCGCGCCAAGTACGTCACCTCGCAGGAAGCGGGCTCGACCAGCTCGTACATCTGGGGCAAGAGCGCCGCGCTGATCCGCGTCGAGCAGAACCCCAACCCGAAGATGACCCAGACGTTCGGCTACACCTTCCGCTTCGGCAGCAAGCAGTACCGCAACGAGGTCATCCCCGACCGCATGCCCGGCACCCAGGGCGGCGAGTACCTCAAGCTCGCGCACTCGGATGACGAGGTCGTGGTTGGTGGCGCCACCACCGGCTACTTCTGGGACACGGTGGTGTCGTGAGCGACGATCGCCGCCTCGGAGAGCTCACGCGCGAGAACGCGGAGCTCAAGCGCAACCTCGTGGCGCGCGACAGCGAGATCGAGAAGCTCCGCGCCGAGGTCACCGCGCTTCGCGCCTCGGCCGGCGCGCCGAAGCTCTCGGGCGAGAACGCGCTCGTGCTCAAGATGCCCCTCAACCACAACGGCACGCTCTACCCGATCGGCGCCGAGGTGCCCTTTAACCCCGCCGACCCGCCGAAGGGCTGCGACGGTCTGCGCGAGGGCGTTCACTTCGAACGCGCCCGTGTGATCCGCAGCGTCGCGTCCGCCGCCGCCTGATCCCACCCACATGGCAGAGCTCATTGCGATCATCACGACGGCCGACGTGCAGGCTACCCTCAGCGACCAGGCGTACAAGCGCCTGTACGCCAAGAGCGGCGGCGCGACGGTCGATGCATCGTTCCTCGCGGCGCGTGTTGCCGAGGCGAACAGCATCGCACGGATGATCCTCCGGGCCGCGTACCCGGATGGGCTCTACCTCGACACCGACACCCCCGACCCGGGCGTCGTCGGCGCGATCGTCGACATCTGCAACGGACGGGCGGCCGCGCGCCACCCGAACGCCAACGAGATGGGCGGTTACTTCGTGAGCGAGAAGCTCGCGCGGGAGCTGCTCAAGTCGATGAACCGCGACGCCGACGTCCGGGCACCGGGATCCAGCGCAGGCCGCCCTCGGCCGCGCGCTACGATCACCAACACCGTCGCCGACGACGGCAGCACGCCGACCAACCCCTACGTGCGCGCCGCCGACCAGCAGGGCGGGAGCGGCTTCTGATGCGTGCGGAGCTGCTCGGCATCGACAGAGCCCTCGACGGTCTGCTGGAGGGGCTCGACGTGGAGCTCCCCGAGGCTGTCACTGCGTGCGCAAAGCTCACAGCCGACGAGGCCGCGCGCCAGCACGCGTACACGAGCCGCTCTGGCGACCTTGAGAAGCGCACCGTCCCCGGCATGACCTCTGGGACCTTCAGTCAGGGCACGCTCCGCGGCGAAGCCCTCGGCGACACGCCTTACGGAAAGTTCGTCGACGAGGGCACCACGCGCAGCCGTGCGTACCCCTTCCTCGCGCCCGCCGCCGCGCGCACCGAGGGCGACGCCGCCCGCGAGATCGAGCGAGGCGCAGAGCAGGCCGCGCGTCGGGCAGGGTGGGGCACATGAGCGCCACCCTCGCCACCATCGACGCCGCGTTCTTCGCCGCCTTGACCCCGCTGCTCGCCACGTCCGAGCCGACCGACGCGTTCCCCTTCGCTTGCGTCGCGCGCTTCGTCGGAGACATGAGCCGCGACGCGCTCCAGCAGTTCGGGGCGCAGTCGCCCGCGTGTCTTCTTCGCTTCGACGGCGAGTCCGACCTGCGCGACATTGACGTGGTCTCGGGCGCGAGCGAGGAGAAGGGCGCCGCGCAGTGGACCGTGTTCGTCGTGGTCGAGGATCCGCGCTCCCCCGACGACACCGTTCAGGGCGCCACCGGCGTCCCCGGCGCGCTCACCCTCGCGGGCAAGGCGCTCAGCGCATGCAACGCCCTCGCGGTCACCGGCCTCTGGCGCGGTCGCCGCGTGCGCTACGTGGATGCCCGCCCGGCGCTTGTGGCCCCCGGCGCGTCGTACGTGCTGGCGCTGCGCTTCGAAGCCCTCCGTGTGGTCGAACAGGCCACCACGACACAGCCCAGCGTCCCGCTCACGAACACGCGCGGCAACGTCAACCTGATCGGCACGGCCGACCCGGCGCCCAACCCCCTCGACATCTTCAACGCCTCGACCATCTGACCCTCACCACCCGAGGACATTCACCATGCAACTCCGCATTCGCGCGGTGGGGGATCTTCTCCTGCCGCTCGTCAACGCCAACGGCGCGACCCTCAAGGGCCGCTACGCAGGCCGCGACAAGACCGGCGCGCCGCTCCCTGACGGGGAGATCGTCGAGCAGAACTCCTACTACATCCGCGCCGCTGACCGCGGCGACGTGACCGCCGAAGAGGTGTCCTCGTGAGCGGCTCCATCACCGTCGCGGGGCTCTCGTCCTCGCGCAAGACCCCCGGCGTCTTCCTGGCGGTGCTTCTCGGCGGCTCCCCTACGAGCGCCGGGGCCGTCGCCAAGAAGGTGCTGCTGATCGGCAACAAGATCACCAACAAGATCACCGGCGCGTCGCCCGCGCTCTCGGTCGCCGCGGGGACGCAGGCCAACGCAGCCCCGGTGTTCCTCGCGAGCGCCGACCAGGCCGCGACCTACTTCGGCTGCGGCTCGGAGCTGCACCGCATGGCGAAGGCGGCCTTCGCACAGTACCCCGACGCGCTGATCTACGGCTGTGCCTCCGTGGAGAGCGCGGGGTCCGCCGCCATCGCGACCCTCACCCTCGCGACAGCCGCGACCGCAGCGTTCACGCTCCACCTGACCGTGTGCGGCACCACGATCGACGTGCCCGTCGCATCGGGCGACACCCCGACGGTCATCGCCGCTGCCGTCGCCAACGCGATCAACAACCTCCCCGACCTGCCCGTCACCGCGCAGAACTCGGTCGGCACGGTCACCACCACGGCCAAGCACCCCGGCACCCGCGGTAACGAGCTGCGCGTGCGGGCGCAGTTCATCGACTCCGCGGGCAACCCGACGGAGATCACCACGTCGAGCACCACGTCGCCCGGCGCCACGACCGGCATCTGGTCGGACGTGAGCACGGTGGGCAGCGCCTACAAGCTCTCGACCGGCACCACCGACGCGACGATCACCGCCGCCCTGGCCGCCATCGCATCGGCGCGATACGACCGCATCGCGCTCGCCTTCCGCGACACCACCGCCCTCGACGCGGTCGCCGCGCAGGTGGACAGCATGGCGGGCGTGACGACGCAGCTGCGTCAGCAGTTCGTCTACGGCACCGCGGGCACCGCCGCCGCCACCACGACGCTCGCCACCGGGCGCAATGACGCGCGGGGCCAGTGCGTCTGGCACTACAACAGCCCCACGCCCGCCGAGGAGTTCGCCGCGCAGGTCGCCGCCGCGCGTCTGATCGGCGACGCCGTCGTCGGCGGCATCCACGTGGGCGAGGCATCGCGTCCGAGCGCCAACCTCGACGGCATCGAGCTCGCCACCTGCGCGGCCTCGCCCTTCGCGGCTGACGCGCCCACCGGCACCGAGATCGAGGCCGCGCTCAACAACGGCGTCACGCCCCTCGCGCCGTCCACCGCGCGCCCGGGTTTCTGCTCGCTCGTGCGCAGCATCACCTCGCGGTCGCTCGACGGCAGCACGCAGAACTACAGCGTGATCGACACGTCCAGCGTGACCGTGTGCGATTACGTCGCGGATGACCTGCAGGCCGACATCAGCACTGTGTTCGCAGGCAAGAACCTCGCGAGCGACAGCGACGACGGCTCCCCGCCGACGGCGGCCAACGTGGTCACTCCGTCGATGGTCAAGGCGCGGTTCGCGTACAAGCTGGGTCTCTACGAAGAGTCTGGCATCACGCGCGACGCCGCTGCGAACATGTCGCTCCTCGCGGTCGAAGAGGATTCCGGCACGCCCGGGCGCCTCAACTGCGAGATCCCCTGCGAGCCCGCCACCCCGCTTCACATCGTTGGCGGCAACGTCCGTCAGATCGCCTGAAGGAGCTGAACGAACATGGCTGCATATTCCGTCCCCGGCATCGTTCTCTACCAAGGCACGCCCGTCCTTCAGGCCTCGTCGTGCAACTACCAGGTCATCACGGACAACAAAGACGTGAACACCCTGGTGCTCGGCCGCGCCGGGCATTCGAAGGGCGCCAAAAAGGTCCAGATCCAGGTCGACAACGCGATCCCGCAGGCCGGGTACGAGATCGACTGGCCCGGCATCGCCGCGGCGCAGGCTGAGATCGCGCTCACCTTCAAGATCGCGAACAAGACCTACAACTGCGTCGGCGACGTGCGCGACGTGGACATCAAGTCGAGCGTGGACTCGCCCAACAGCTTGAGCTTCACGTTCCACGGCCGCCTCGTCTCGCAGCTGTGACCATGGCCGATCCGATCGACAGGTTCGTCAAAGACACCCGCTCACCCCTCGCAAAGCTCCTCGGCGACGCTCCCGTCGCACACCGCAAGGTCGAGGGGTTCGAGGGTGCGGGCGGGCGCTTCAGGGGCGTCCCGCTCTCGCTCGTGGCCCTCTCGGGCGACGTGCAGGAGCGGGCGACCTCCGAGGCCGCCAAGCATCTCGTGTCCGTGGGCTTCAACCGCGAGGACCTCTACACCGAGATCGGCGAGGGCCTCTTCGGGTACGAGATCAAGGTGCAGCTCCTGTCGCGCGCGCTGCGCGACGGGAACGACCCGACGCGGACGTTCGCCGAGAGCGCGGACGAGCTGCGCAAGACGTTGGAGGCCGACGAGGTCGCCGCGTTGTTCGAGCACCTGCTTGACTACCAGGAGGATCGCTCACCCCTCTCCCGCGCCCGGTCGTGGGAGGAGGTGGAGGCGCTGCTCGTGGCGGTGGGAAAAGGGCTGGCCCCGGGGACATCGCTGAACTCCTGCGATTCCGCTTCGCTGCGGTTCATGCTGCGCGAACTGGCCGCCCGGTGGGTGACGCTGATGAAGCCACCCTCCTCGGATACCTCGCTGCCGAGCGGCTCCAGCCTCTGATCGACACGCTTTCCACCACCTGACACGCCAATGGCCGCACGCGCTGTACTTCGCCTCGACATGGAAGGGGCCGCGGACATCGTCCGCAGCATCGGCCAGATCCGAGGCGTGGTGCGCACGGCGCAGTCGGCCATGAGCGCCGAGGCGCGCCGGGGCTCGCAAGAGCGCGCGCGCATCGCGACGCAAGAGGGCCGCGCCGAGGCCGCTGCGGCGACGGCCAGCGCCCGAGAGCGCGTGCGGGCCGAGCGTGAAGCGTCGCGCGCTGTGGCGGCGGAAGCGCGGCGGCGCGAGCAGAGCGAGAAGGCATCGGTCAAAGAGCGCGAGCGCGCGGAGCGTGCGGCCACGAAGGTCACCGAGGGCGAGGCGAAGGCGCGCACGCAGGCCGAAGAGAAGGCCGCCCGTGAGGTCGAAATGATCGCGCGTCGCAGCGGTGCGGCACGCGAGCGCGCGGAGCGGCAGTTCACCCGTGCGATGAAGGCCGAGGAACGCCAGCGTACGGCCAACGCCCGCACGGAAGCGCGCACCCGCCAGAACATGCTCAGCGGTGCCGGTCAGGTTGGCAGCGCGCTCGCGGGCGCCGGCGCGCAGTACGCCACCGCAGCACACGGAGAGATCCAAGGCGCGCGTCGCACTGTCGCGCAGCGCGAAACCGCGCTGAACGACATCCTCATCCAGACCGGCGGCAACGCGGGCGAAGTGGCCGCGCGCCGGAACGACATTACGAGCTTTGCCGCATCAAAGCGGCTCGACCCCGACGCGGTCATCGCGGCCGTGAGCGAGGCACAGTCGCGCTTCAACGCTCTCGGTGGCAGGAGCGAAGGCGAGCGCCGCGACAACCTCCGCGCGACGCTTCAGGATGTGGAGTTCGCCTCGTCGATCAACCCCAACCGCATGAGCGGTCTGACGGCGTTCGGCGCGATGCTCCATGGCCGCGTGAGCGACGACATGCGGCACAGCCTCCTGCGCAACGCGGCGGGGATCAGCTTTGAAGGGTCCGTGGAGACTGACCAGGCGCTCCAGCAGGGGCTTCCGTCAATGCTCCGCGGACTGAGTTCTTCGCTGGCGGGCGCGAGCCCCGCGGACCGCGACCGCATCACGCAGAGCGCGGTGACCGATTACCTTGCGCAGATCCAGACCTCCGCAGCTTCCGGCGGGCGCGTCACCGTGACGGGCAACCGGATGAACACTCTGCGCACGTCCCTGTCGAACGCGTACACGCAGAACCGCCTTGGCACCGCGCTCGCTGGGCGCACAATGACCGACGAGCAGCGCGCGGAGTTCAACCAGGTCTTCACGCGCGATCGAAATGGGCAGTACACACTGAGCGCCGACGCGGTGAACAGCCCGAGCAACTTCGCCCGCTTCATGGGCCACCAGTTCAGCGACAACCCGGCCGCCGTCGCCAACTTCCTCGGCACGCACGGCGGGGGCGGCGCGCGCCAACTCCTCACGCGCCCCGTGACCGACCTCGTCACGTCGTATTTCGCCGACTCCACCGACGCGCAGGGGCGCACGGTGAAGCAATACGACGCGGTCAACAGCCTCGCTCGCGCGACGATCACACCCGAGCGCGAAGCCGAGATCCTCAGCATTCGCGAGAGCGAGGACCAGCGCCGCCTCAACGCCGACGAGGCCGCTCGCCTTGCAGCGCTTCGTCAGCCCGGGGCGCAGCAGCACGCGAGCGATGTGGCCTCCAGCGTCGTCGCGCGCAACCCCCTCGCGCTGATTGGGCTCTCAGCCGGGTCAGCCGCCGTCCCCAGTGTCCTTGCGGGCATCGGCCGAACGATGGGGCTCACCGGCGGAACCGGCGTCGGCGCAGGCGCGGGGCTCCTCGCGCAGTTCGCGGGCACCGCGGCCAACATGCGCGGCGTCCTCACGGGGCATGGGGCCGACGGCCGAGAGCTTTCGATGCGCGAGCGGATGATCCGCGGCGCTGGCCTCGCGATGGCTCCAGCGCTGATGATGGCTGGCCCCGCGGGGCTCCTAGCCGGGTCCGCGCACATGGCTCTTCCTGGTCTGATGGACCTCGGCCGCGGCGCGCTGGGCGCAGGCGCGAACGCCGTCAAGGGCACGGGGCTCGGAGAGCTTTTGATCTCGCAGCTTCCGGCACGCATCGGCGTTGAGGTTGCGCGGGCCCTGCGCGACAGCCCCTTGACCGTGAGCGCGCACGACGCTGCGCACGCAGCAACCACCGCCGCCTCCGGCCGCAACCCCGCGCCTCCCGCCGCACGCTGACACCCACCACACGCCCATGTCCGACGAGTTCTCCACCCTGATCGCCGACGCCTCGTTCGAGGGGATTCTCTTTCCTGTCGAGACGGCCTCGACCGACTCAGGCCACGACGCAGCCGAGCACACGGCCTACCGTCGGCGCGGCGCGGACATCGAGCCGACCGGGCGCCAGGCCGACCGCGGCACGCTCACCATTCCGCTGGTCAACACGCCCGCGCTGGTGGCCCGCTACGGCACGCTCTTCCCCGACCTCTACCGCACCCTGCGGGCACTGTTCGAGGAGGTGCCGATCGGGGAGCTTCTGCACCCGACGCGCGGCACTTTCCAGGCGCTGATCAAGTCGTGGCACGAGGAGCTCTCCCCCGACGCCCGCAGTGGCACTGTCCTCAAGGTCGATTGGGTGGAGCACAACGCCTCCGCGCTTGCGCAGACGGCACCCGACGGCGGCCCGCCGAGCGACACGACCGCCAACGCCTCCGAACTCGCTTCGGTCGCCGACGCCAAGATGGCCACGGTCCCGTCGAGTGGATACACGCCCGTCACACCGACGTTCAACACGCAGCTCGCGATCCTCGACGGCCCTGGGCTCACCTTCGCCGACGTGGGCGCGTGCTTCCGCGTGCTCTTCGGTGCGGTGGACGCGAACCTCACGCTCGCCACACTCGCCACCGCCGCCGCGTACGAGGCCCGCAGCGCGCTCGAAAACCTCCGCGCCGCCGTGGTCGCCATGCAGGCGCGCTACCAGCCCCAGCGCGACCGGGTGCGGCTCTACACGGTCCCGCAGACGATGGCGCTCTGGCAGGTCGCGCAGATTGTGTACGGAGACGCATCGCTCGACGGGCTCGTCCTCGCGGCCAACGCGATCGAGGACGGGCTCTTTGTCCCCGCAGGCCGAGTGCTCACGATCCTCCCGAGCACGGCAGCGGGCGCAGCAACGGCGGGCGGCTGATGGCCTACGACGTTCAACTCTTCGCCGGTGCCGCGGGCGTGGCCCTGGAAGCGTGGGACCGCTACGACCTCTCGCTCGACATGCTCGCGCCGGGCTCGCCCTGGACCGTGAGCCTGTGGTGGTCCGCGGACGATCGCAGCGCGTGGCAGCTTGCGCGCCAGTCGGTGAAGCTCCTCGACTCCATGTCGTGGCAGATCGACGGGGCCGAACAGGTCAACGGGCGGATCGAGACGATCGAGACCCACGGCTCGCGTGCGGGCGCGGTGATGATCGTTTCGGGTCGCGACATGACCGGCCCCGCGATGGACTGGGACGCAGACCCCACGCTCAAGCTCAAGGGCAAGCCGCTCGACGAGGCGCTCTCTGCGCTGTTCGCTCCGCTCGGCATCCCCGTGCGGATCGGCGTTGGCGCCGACGCTGCCCGCGAGGTGCAGAGCGGCACGCGCCGAGGCCCGCGCGGCACCACCACGCACCGAAGGCGACACGCTGTTGACCAGGCACACCCGCAGCCCGGCGAACGCATCTGGCAGCTTGCTGATGCGATCGTGCGGCGGCTCGGCTACATGCTCTGGTGCGCGCCCGACACCGCCCACGGCCTCGCGGTGGTGGTGGACACGCCCGCTTTCGCGCAGAGCGCCGCGTACCAGTTCGAGCGCCGCGCGGTAGGCGACGGCACCCGGTGGGAGGGCAACATCCTCGACGGGTCCGAGCACCTGAACGGGCGCGATCAGCCGACGACGGTGCAGGTCTACACGCACGCTCCCCGCGGCGACGCTGCCAGCGCGCGGCAGAGCACGGTCGTGCTCAACCCCGCGATCGTCGAGCGCGCCATCAACCGCGGCTTTCTCGTGGACCCGATGCCTGTCCAGCCCCGACACGTCCGCGCCGACCGGGCGCGCACGCTCTCGGCCGCAGGGCAGGAGGGCGCGCGGATCGTCGGCGACGCGACGGCGCGCTTCAGGTCGTACACGACGACGGTGCGCGGCCACGGGCAGACGACGGGCGCGCGCTCGCGGCTCTACGCGATCAACTCCATGGCCCACGTGCGCGATGACCTCTGCACCGACCCCGACGGCGCGCCGCTTGACGAGGACATGCTCCTCGCGCGGGTGCAGTTCTCGGGGTCGCGCGCCGAGGGGCAAACCACGCGCTGCACGTTGATCCCCAAAGACTCCATCCTCCTCTCTCCGTCGGCGGACTGATCCAGTGGACGCGATCGAATTCATGAAGGTCACGCTCGCATCGTGGGGCACCCGCGCGAGCACGCTCGTCGCGCAGCTCCGCGGCGCAGGCGAAGAGGGTGACGACGACGCGGCCGAAGCCTTCGACGGCGTCGAGGTCGCGCAGCCGATGGGCCTCCGGGCCAACCCTGTCCAACGCGCGACGCTTGAGGGCGTCGTGGTCGAGATCGGCGACGAGCGGTACGTGCTCTGCCTGATCGACAAGAGCCGCCAGACCGGGGCCGTAAACCCCGAGGCCGGGGGCACGGTGCTCCACGGCTGTGCAGCCCCGGATGCTGTGGTCTACGTGCGCGCCTCGGGCGCCATTGAGATCACCGCGAAGGCGGGGACGGATGTGGTGCTCAACGGCGGGACGCTCAGCGTGGCGCGCAGCTCGGACGCAGTGCAGGTCACACTCGGCGCGCTCGCAGCGGCCGCAATCACCGCCCCTCCAGGCGGTGGCCCATGCACGCTGACCAGCAGTGCCGTCGCCCTTTCTGGATCAATCACCGGCCCCGGCGCCACCCACGTGAAGGCCTGACCGTGACGTACGCCTACGCCCGCACGCTCAATCCCCAGACCGGCGATTGGACCTTCACCACGACCTTCCCCGGCTCGCCTTCGCCCGCGACGGAGTTGGTCAAGCGCATCCTTTGCACCACGAAGGGCCAGTGCCTTCTCGACCCCACGATGGGCGTCGATTGGGCGAAGGTCGATCCGCTCGGCACCGGCGCCGCGAGCCTCGCCGACACCCTCATCCGCTCGGCCCTCGCGGGGCTTGTGACGCGGGGTGTGATCGCGGGGCTGTCCGTCGCCGTGGAGGTGGACGGGCAAGCCGGGCGACTGCTCTACGCCGCGACCTTCACCGACGTGCGGCTCGCGCAGCCGCAGGTGGTGCGAGGCATCCGATGATCCTCGACGCACGCACCCGCGAGACCATCCGCGCCGCGCTGCTCTCGCGTCTCGCTGCGCGCTTTGACGCTGGCGACGCGCCGCTCGACATCCGCGACCCCGGCGACGCCTACCAGATGACCGACGCCCTCGCGGTGCTGCTCTCGGCGCTGGAGGGGCAGGCCGCCGGCGCGCTGTCACAGATCCTCCCCGACCGCGCGACCGGGCCCTGGCTCGACGCGCACGGCGACGTGCCTCCGCTGCCGCGCGAGGCTGGAGAGCTCGACGCGGACTACCAGGCGCGCATTCTAGCGTGGTGGGCCTACCGGCTCCCCACCGGCTCCCCCGCCGACCTGGTGAGCGTGTGCGAGGCGACCGATTTCGTCACCGAGGCGTACGCCTACCCCTCGAACGGCAGCGGTGCGGTGCGGGGCCTGTGCGATGTGCGCGTGATGGGCGCGGCGCAGGGCGAGAGCGCGACCGACACACGCACCCTGAGCAACGCCGACCTCGCCCACGTCCGCGCGTACATCGAAGGCGACGAGGACGCGCATGGAGTGTCAACGCCGGGCGGTGAACAGCGGCGCATCGTCGGCGCGAAGATGACCGCGGGCGGAAACGTCGAGATCTACAACCCGACGGCGGTGGTGCAGGATGTGACCCTCGCCGTCGCCAGCGCCCCGACGCACCCGTGGCCCTGGGCGGGTTCGCACGCGATCGCGTCGAGCAACACCATCTCGTGGACCGTCTCGGGCGACCAAGCGGCGCTCGCGGGCCTCCCGTGGCTGCTTTTCGTGGGCACCTCGAACGCCCGCGGCGGGTACATGCGCGTCACGCCCCCGACTGCGGCTTTCAACAGCGGCCCGAACACCACGAAGTTCGACGCGCCCACCACGCTGCCCGCGGCGCCGACCGGCACCGGGTACCCCGCGCCGCCCAACTGGGAGGAGATCCGTGATGCGGTGTTCAGCGTCTTCGACGCGCTCACCCCCGGCGACACCTCGCCCGCGACGCGCTACCCCGCACCCACCGGCGCGCGGCCGACAAAGCTCTACCTCGGCGGTCTGTACGCTGCGATCGAGGGCGCGGACGGCGTGGTGGACTCCAGCATCAGCACCCCAGCCGCGACCGTCACCCCGGGCGCGCTCGAACTCCTCAAGCTCGGCACCATCACCATCACCAAACTGCCATGATCACCGGGCGCAACCTCTCTACGATTCGCACCAGCATCCTGACGCTCTGGGCGTCGGGCATGACCGCGATCGGCAAGACGCTCGACCGGAGCATGGGCTCGTGGGCGTACGAGCTGGCCGACAGCCTCGCGGTGGACGTGCTGCGGATCGAGGGCAACGCCGAAGCGATCGGGGCAGAGATCATCCCGTCGAGCGCCACCACCGCGACGCTGGAGCGGCAGGCCGCCATCCAGGCGCAGACGCGGCAGGAGGGCAGCGCGTGGCAAGGGACGGCGACCGTCACCGGCACCGACGGCACCGTGGACTGCACCGGTCGCACGCTGATCCGTCAAGGCGTGGTCTACGCGATGGGCACGGGCGCTGGCGCGGTGGCCATCTCTGGCGGCACCGGGACCGTCAACATCCTCGGTACGACCCCAGGCGTGGACACGATCCCCGTCGGCGCGACGCTCACCTGGGACTCGTCGCCGACCGGGCTCAACCCCACGGCGAACATCGCCAGCGTCACGAGCACCGGCACCGCGGCCGAGACGAACGCCGACCTGGCTGAGCGCGTCGAGAGCTACCGGCGCGCCAAGCCCGCAGGCGGCAACCCGGCGCACATCAACGAGCTCGCGGTCGCGCATCCGCTGGTGGATGTCGCCTACTGCTACCCGACCCTCGCACCGAACGCGGGCGCGTACAGCGACGCGAACCTCGACACGCCCGGCTGCGTCGTTGTGGTGGTCGCGGGCGCCGCGCAGGGCGGCGGGGCGACGAACACGCGGGAACTCAGCTCGCTCAACCTCGCGCACGTCGCGGCGTACTTCAACGGCACCGAGGACGCGAGCGAAGCGACCATCGCAGGCTCGCGCCTCTACTCTGCGCAGCTTTACCCCGAAGACTTCGGGGTTGAAAACGCGGTCTACAGCGGACAGAACGCAGACATCACCGTCACCAACGACCCGGCGTATCCACTGCCGTGGACGGGGTCGATGTCGATCTACAGCGGCAGCACAACGAGCGTTGTAGTCAATGGAAACCAGACCGCGAAGAACAACCTCAACGCGGCGATCCAGACGTTGGGCAGCGGCGCGCGCGGCCGCGTCGAGGTACGCAACCTCGGCACGGGCGTCTACGACAGCGGCACGGGACGGACAGCGTTCACCGTGACAGCGTTGAGTGCGAACGCGTCAGGGAGCGTGGACCCGGCTCCATCAAATTGGAATTACGTTCGCAACGCTGTTTTCGACTTCTTCGACTCGCTCGGCCCCGGCGACGTGCCCGACGCAGCGACCGTCGCGCCGCCTGCGTCAATCGCGCGTCGCCGTCGGTTTCCGCCGGAGTCGTGGAGCGGCCCCGCGTCGGTCACGCCGAGCGGGCTCATCCGCGCCGCGATGCGCGCAACAGGCGTGGTGGACTGCGCGGTCACAACGCCAGGCGCTGCGGTCACTCCGGGGCCGAAGGGATGGCTGTATCTGGATTCGCTGCGAATCAGGTTCGCGTGATCAGCGCGCTTCGTCGACGGCTTGAAGGATGGCGTTCGCGATCCGAATTCCCTGAGCCACATCCGACACGCGGGCGAGTTCGACACGCTGCCCCTGTACGATGATCTTCAACGACAGCTTGCCGGACCCAATCACCGAGCCAAATTCCAAGAACGCGGCACCGATCAACGATCCAATGGCGCCCCACGTGCCGAAGACAAAATATCCGAATAGCAAGTAACCCAGCGACCGTGCGATTCGATTGAAGTCGTCACGCAGATCGCCCGATCCTTTCGTGACCTCAACGCCGCCGATCGACCGAGCCAGATAGATTCGCCCGAGGGAAACGACCCTCTCCCCGATCACCTGTACCCCGGCCTCATCGATCAAAACGGCAGGATGGCTTGCAAAAGTTTGGATGTCGCTGCTCATGCGGAGGACGTCACCACCGCTCGGCAGAAATCGCAACGGGGGTCAGGCGCATCGCCCCATCACGCACGCCTGGACGCCGCAAGAGTTCGAGCAGCTTCCGCAGTGCGCCGACGTGTCGAGGCGAGCTTCGCAGCCGTTGGCGTCGTTGCTGTCGCAGTTGCCTGAGCCGTCAAAACACACGATTCCGCAGTGTCCCAATGTGCACGCCGGCATCGCTCCCGGCGACGGACATCGCATCCCGCACCCGCCGCAGTGGTTGAAGTTCGTCCGCGTGTCCGTCTCGCAGCCGTTGGCGGCCATCCCATCGCAGTCGGCGAACCCCATCGGGCAAACGAGTGCATCAACCGCCACGTCAACCGCCGCCTCCGGGGCCACATCGGAGACCGCGTCCGGCTGAGCATCGACCGCCGCCGCATCGACCACGTCAGCCGCCGCCACGTCCACCGGCCGCGCATCGACCGCGACATCAAGCCCGGGAACATCCGCCGCGTCGCCCCCGCCGTCCACCGGCGCAAGGCACTGCGCGTTGACGCAGACCTGCCCCGCGGCGCACGCGGGTGAGCAGGCAGTGGGGAGCGACTCCGACGGGGAGCACGCGGTGAAGGCGGCCAGGATCAAGACGAAGAGGTAGCGCATCGCTCCGAGGATACCCCAAGTCATGAGCACCCACGACCTCCCCACCACCAGCGGTCCCGGCCCTGACCTCGCGCGCCAGCTCGCGCGCCTCGTCGGCCCCGCGGTCCAGGCGGGCGACAGCACCGTCGCGGCGCAGGAGTACCTCGCCCTCGGCGGGGGTCTCGCGACCGCGCGACAGACCACGCTTGATGCCATTTCCGAGGCGTTCCCCGCCACCGCGCGCGACACCTTGAGCGAGTGGGAGCGCATGCTCCGTGTTCCGATCCGTTCGGGCGCGAGCACGGCTGACCGTCGCGCTGCGATCCTCGCTCGCCTCCGCGCCTCGGGCGGTTCACCCCGGCGGATCAAGGCTGCGTGCGCTGCGCTCGTCCCCTCTGGCGTCGGGCTCGCGGAGTACACCGTCAGCCATGTCACTGCGAACCCGCGCCGCGTGTTCCGCTTCGTGGTCGCCGTGGGGGCCACGGCCTACGCCGACGACGCGACCCGCGAAGAGCTGGGGGACGTGCTCCAGCGCGCTGCGCCCGCGCACACGACGTGGAACCTGACCAACGGCGGCGCGTTCCGCTTCGACACGGCCGGCGCCGGATTCGATGTCGCCCCTCTGACCTGACCGACAGGACACCATGCAGAATCCCATCGTTCCCGATCCAGTCGCAGGCGATGTCCTCGCCGCCGCAGACTTCGACGTCATCGTCGCGCGCGCCGCAGGCCAGCGTCACGCGTCGGCCTCGACCCTCTCCACCGCCCCGTCGGGGATCGACGGCGTCGCGTGGGTCAAGACCGCGGGCGTCGTCAACAGCAAGGTGGCGCTGCTCGACGAGGACCACGACTGGCGCGACCGCGTGATCCACGGCTTCGCGACCGACCTCGGCGCCGCTGCGTATCAGCCGCCGGGCGCGAGCTTCTACTTCAACTGGCCGCCGCCCACCGCATTCAGCGGGTACACGGGCGTCGGAGGTCTTTCGAACACCACGACCGGCGCGGCCGTGAGCGACGGCAACCCGCCCACCTGGGGCACAGGTGCAGGCGGCACGTCCACCGCGATCACCGCGGCGACCAACGTGCTGCTTTACGTCGATCCGACCACGGGCGCGCTCTACGCCTACAACGCCACGGTCAACCCGATCTTCTTCTGGTTCCACGTCACCGCGACCGCAAAGCTCGGCCTCCGCTGAGCTCCGCATCACCACCCAGCACCACCGTCCAATCAGGAGTACACCGCCATGTCCCTCACCATCCCGACCCCCGCTGACCTCCAGGTCGAAACCGCCACGCTCACCACCACCGACGCGACCGCCGCCACACTGTGGAGCAAAGACATCCCGACCAACTATGTCGGCCTCGTGCGCGTGATGATCACCGGCCGCAAGAGCGACGGCTCCGCGCGCGCGTCCTACCAGCGCGCCGCGACCGTGTACCGCGCGTCGAGCTCGGCTGCGTTCGGCGGCTCGGTGCTCACGATCGGCACCGATTACGAGAGCGACAGCAGCTGGGACGCGACGCTCGACCTGTCGAGCAACACCCTGCGGCTGCGCGTTACCGGCGTCGCCAGCACCACCATCGCGTGGTCCGCGCGCGTCGAGCTCCTCCCGGCCTGATCCACCACCATGAAGCTCACCCCCATGATCGCCCGCGCGTCATCGCTGACGCTGACGGGCTCGCTCGCTGCGGTCGTTGGCGCGGCGTCTTCGGATGTCGCCAACGGCACCACCGGGGCCATCGCGCTCGGCTCTGCCACGTCGATCCGCGCTGCGTGCACCTACACGCGCGACGGGTCGAGCACGACGGGCGCGCCCGTCTTCGCGGTCGATGTGTCGATGGACGCGCCAACCACCAGCCCCGCCGCGGTCGCCCATTGGGTGCCTGTGATGATGCTCGACGGATCGAGCTTCAGTGCGGGCGCGATCGACGGCTACGCCGAGGCCATCGCGGCCAAGCCTTCGGCGACCGGCACCACCTCGCGCGGCACCCCTCCGTGGGACGTGCGCGGGGCGCATTGGGCGCGGGTGCGCATGGCCGACACGGATGGCACCAACCCCGGTGCGATCACGGATCTGACCGTCGGCGGTGAGACGTGATCGGCCTCGACCCGAACGGCGGCGGGCCGCTGGTGTCGCCGGGTGGCGGCGGCTCCGTCACCGCCGCGGACATCACCGACAGCACCAGCGTGGGCCGCTCGGTGCTCACGGCGACCGACGCGGCTGCGGCGCGAACGGCGATCGGAGTCACCGGCGGCGCTGGCACGCTGGTCGCGCCGACCTTTGAGACGGGCCAGGGATGGACGCTCGTTGATCCGTCCACCCCAGGCGAGGGCGTGGGCTCGTTCGAGGTGGTGAGCGGCGCGAAGGTCGGACGTCTCACCGTGTCCAGCACGGGCTGGCTGCACGGGCTCACGGGGCCGCGCATTGAGCGGAAGTTCCCGCAGGGCGTCGAGTCGTGGAAGGCCACCGTGCGGATCGGAGCGCAGACAGGCTCAATCTACGCGGGGATCTTCCTGCGCGACGCATCCGGGGCGACGGCGGTGTTCGCCTTCCCGCCAGCGTATGGCGGCGCTGCAGGAAAGGTCTGCGGGATGACACCGACGTGGAATATCGACGGCCCCGGCCCTGCGGGAGAAGTCGTTTTTGACGGGACGTGTTTCTTCGCCGTGCGCGGATCGAGGTCGAGCGGTCACCGCCGAGGGTCGATCGACGCCGCGGGCGTGTGGCACCCCCGGTCAGCCACAGGGTATTTCGAGCCGACGCACATTGGGGTCCTCGCGTTCGCAGACGCCGCGTGGGCCGGTACCGCCGATTTCAGCGACTTCACACTGGAGACATTCGGATGAGCCAACGCTGCGAGCACCACGTTCCATTTGAGTCAATTGCGCCCCCGGTCACGTACCCACTGCCGCGCTGTCCGCACGATGCGACGGTGATGGTCGGCGGGTACGAGCCAGGCAAGGCGCTGGCGTGCTGCGACGACTGCGCCGCCCGGCTCGCGTCGGGCCTCGCGTCCGTCACCACCACTCCGATCACCTGACCCCACGCGCGCCCGCGCTGGGGCGCAGGAGACACGACCATGGCCACCATCCCCCCGCCGGCGCAGACAGCCCCGGCTTCCTCCGCGCCCACCGCGCACACGCTCTGGGCGCACACACTCGTCACGATCGTCGCCGTCGGCGCGGTCTTTGTCGCGGTGGAGCACCACCTCTTGCACCCGTATTTCTTGGCGGGCGCGGTGCTGCTCGCCTGCGGGTGGGTGACGCCCCAGGTGGCGCTGCAGCTGCTCGCGGCCTACCAGCGCGCGCTGCTCACCACGCCGCCCGCGCAGCCCCCGCCGCCAACCGATCGCCTCCCGCCGCCGGGCTCGCTCGGACTGCTCGCACTGCTCGGCCCGCTCGCGGCCTGGCTGCACCACGGGTCACCCGGGCGCAGCCGCACCTCGACGCTCCTGACGATCCTCGTCGTCGCCGTGCTCACCCTTGCGGGCGTCGCGGTCCTCGGCGCGCTGACGCAGGGCTGTGGCCCCGGCCGCGAGCTTGTGATGCGCGTCGCCCCCGGCGTCCCGTCGCCGTCGTCGTGCTCGCCTGCGGGCGCGTCGCGCTGCGAGGGCGCGGTGCCCGTCGTGTGCAGCGCCAGCGGGCGATGGTGGCCTGCGACGCCGGCGAGTGCGCCGTGCGCTCACGGGTGTGTGACGGGCGATGCGGGCGCGTACTGCGCGGCGGTGACGCCGTGATCCTGCCGAGTGACGCTGAGGTCGCGCGGTACCGCCAGATGCGCCGCGAATGGGTGCGCTCGGTGGTCTTCGACCCCACAGGGCGGCGCCGCACCGGCCCCGTGATCCTCGACCGCCACGACGCGGCCACGCTCCTCCGTGACCTCCCGCTCCTCACCTCTCCGGAGATTGACCTGTGACCAAGCCCTTGACCCTCGACCTCGCCCGCTCGGTCGCCGCCCGCCTCGTCGCGGCCCGCGGGGCGATCCTCGTCCCCTCGACCGATCCGCGCCGCACGGCCCTGGTGTACGCCCTTGCGGCGGTGCACAGCCTGTCGGGCTCCGGGTGGGACGTCGCCCGCGCGCGGCAGTCCGTGACCGTCACGCTCCCCGCCGTCGGCACTCCGCTCGCGCTCCTGCTGTCGCTCGTCCCGGGCGTGGGCAAGCTCCTCGCCGAGATCGCGGGGACGCAGGACCGCCCGGCGATCTACCTGTCGCCCGCGGCCGAGAGCGACGCGCCGCTGCTCCTCGCCACCGTCGCCCACGAGCTCGGGCACGTCGATCAGATCGCGCGCGGCGGGCTCGCCTGGTGTTGTGCTTACGGCATCGTGCCCGAGGTGCGCGCGGGCGCGGAAGCGCCCTGCTACGGCCAGGACGTGGCCGTGATATGGCCCCTGTCGCTGGCCCAGACCATCTACACGTCGCCCGCGATCCTCTGCGACCAGGCGCGCGCCTCGCTCGCTGGCTACGGCCTCGACGCGGACGCCATGATCCTCGCGGCGGGCATCCTCGATGTGACGCAGCGCACGCTGGAGCACGGCGGTGAGCTCCCCGGCCCCTGCGCCGACGTGCTGGCAGCGCTGCGCGCGGAGGGAGTGCTGTGACCCGCGCCGTCGCCCCAGGTATCGGCGCGACCTTCTACGGCTCGCTCCCCACGATTCTCGACGCGCACCGCGAGGTGATCGAGGCGTCCGACCTCGTGTGCCTGCACACCAGCGCCGACGCCTCCGACGTGGCGTCCGCCGCCCGCGTCCGCACGCTCGGGTGTGATCGGGTGTGGCTCGGCATCCCCGCCAACTACCTCGTGATCCGTGCGGCTCGCGGCGGCATCCCCGCTGCGGTGGCCGAGGCCGAGCGCTGCGCACGCGTCGCCCGCGACATGGGCGCGGAGGTCTTCGAAATCAACGGCGAGGGGTCGAGCGACGGCCAGAGGCCGGGCGACTGGATCCCCGCCGATCCCCAGGAAGCCGCGCGCCTTGCGTCACTCGCCGCTGCGGTGATCGAAGCCGCGAAAGACGTGCTCGGGGAAGGCGCGCGCGTGAGCTGGACCTCGCACGACATGCCGTCGTTTCGGTTGCCGTGGCCCGCGATCCTCTCTCGCGTGGACCTGCACAGCCCCCAGCACTACCCCGCGATGGCGGGCGTCCTCGCGACGCAGCGCGGCCTCGCGTCACGGATCGACCGCAGTCGCGGACGGTGGGAGGCGCTGGCTGAGCAGCACACGATCCCTGCGGAGGTGGTGCCCGGCGGCTCTCGCTGGTCGCCGTACCTCCAGGGCTGGGGGCACACCCTCGGCGCGATGGTATGGGGGCTCTCGCAGGCTCCCGTCGCGCGGCTGTGGGCGTGTCCGGGGTCGTGGTCGCCCGACGCCGTGCGGGCGCTCCGCGGTGCGCGGGTGCTGCGCTCGCTGGCGGGCTCTGGCCCCGGCGCGGTCGAGCGCTTCCAGGCGCTCCACGGTCTCGCAGCGGATGGCGTCGTGGGGCCGCGCACCCTCGCCGCGCTGGGCCTCGCGTGACCCGCGGCGAGATCCTCTGGGCCGTCGCGATCGTCGTCGAGCTCGCCTTGCTGGCGGTGCTGGCGGTGGCGACGGCTGCGCGCGGCTGACTTCCCGGTGACTTCCCGGCGGCGTGGGCCACAGCCGGGCATCACCGCCCCCACCCCGCTCGTCCTGAGCACCCGCCCGCGTCCTGCGGCCGGTCAATCCCCCGTCCGCCTCCACCGTCCCGCGTCCCCCCGCTGCGCCAGCGGGAGCGCCCCGAGCTCGGGGTCACGCGCCCGCCACGTCGCGAGCGTCGCGCGACTCACTCCCAAGAGCGCTGCCCACTGCGCCAGCACGGGCCCCCGCTGCCCCGCCCGCGTCGCCTCGACGTGCGCCCAGCGGACGACAGCGCCGAGGTGGCCGAGCGCCTGTGCGGCGATCGTCAGGCTCCGGCGCGTGGGCGCGTCGGTCGGCCACGAGGCGATAGGGAGGCCGGGGACGGAAGGAACGCCTTGCGGCATCACTGCGGAGCGAGTCATCGGGCCGCCGCGAGCACGACGGTCGAGGTCTTGACGCTGTCGCTCTCGTCGGGGTCGCCCGACCACACAGGGAGCGAGTCAATCCCCTCGTCGGCCATCGCCTCTTTCGCGGCGGCGAGATCGTCCTCGTCGTCCACGTCGAAAGAGGTGGTGTACTCGTACTCTGTGCCCCTGTCGTGTGTGACCACCACGAAATGCATCGTCGTCTCCTGTGCTGGCGTCCGGTCCATCCGGCGCCCATCCCTGACCCCGACGTGCGGGAGCAGGAGGGGCGTCGGAGGGGTCACGGCAGCGTCGGGACCTCGACCACCCGAAAGCCGTCTTCGCGCAGGAGCGCGATCCCGTCGGCGTCGGTGCGGAGGGTGACGTACTCCTCGCCGCCCTCCACGTCGCTCACCTCGTCCCAGCCGTGCTTCGCGTCGCTTTCGGCGGCGCAGCCCGCGTTTTCGAGGCGATACCAGGCGTCGTTGGCGAATCCGTCGTCAGACGGGTCGAAGCTGCCGCGGAACAGGTGAATCGTGATCATGGTCGTGTCCTCTCGGTGGTCGCTCGGTCCATCCGGCGCCCATCCCTGACCCCGACGTGCGGGAGCAGGAGGGGCGTCGGAGGGTCAGCCGACCACCCGGCGCACGCGGGTCTCGTACCCAAGCTCCTCGACCAGCGCCTCAGCGCACCGCTCGGCCTCCGCCTCAGAGGCACACTCGCCGCGGGCCGCGAGCTGCCAGCCGCCGCGTCCATCGGACTCCTCGACGTGCCAGACGACGGGCCGAATCGTCCATTCGTTTACCCCACCACAGACCGTGCGCTCCTCCTCGGAGCGAAAGGCCACGTCACCGTCTTCGACGGTGACGGTGTATCCCGCGTCGCGGTGCATGGCCGAAAGAGCCTCGGCGGGCGTCGCGCCCTCGAAATCGCCGTGGTCGCTGCCGCTCTTGGAAGTGATGTTGTAGGTCGTCATGGTCGTCTCTCCTGTGTTGCCGTCGCTTCGTTGCGCCGGTGAAAGAGACTATGCGCCCGCAATCGTCCGGCGTCAATACTATTGCGTGCGATTGTCGCGAAAGCCCTGTGGTGCAGGCGTTTTCGCGCGGCCCGCAAGACCCCTGCGTCACACCGCCACGCACTCGCGCGCTACCCCAGCCCCCGCAGTTCCGGCCACTCCGCCAATAGCCGCTCGTACAGCTCCGGGTAGTGCCGACGAAGCCACGCGATGCGTCCGCTCTGCGCGCCGTGGGTGGTGAGCCAGCCGGTGTTGCTCAGGGTCTCGCGGGTGTGCCCGAGCGTCTCGCAGTCGTACAGCGGGTGCCACGGAAGCCCGTGCGCCACGGTGTACGCCCACACGTCCGCAGGCGACCACGACGCCATCGGGCAGGCGATCGTGATGCCGCGCGCCTCGTAGATGGGGCCGCGCACGGCGAAGAGTTTGCGGCGGGAGAGCGTCTCGGATGCGCGCATTCCGAGGACCTGGACAGTGCATCCGTTGGCCTCGGCCCACGCGGTGCCCTTCTCGGCCTTCGCGCGGTTGCCCGCCTTCTTCGCGCTCGTGCTGGTGCGGCTGTGATCCAGGCCCAGCGTGCGGAGCCACGCGATGGTCTCGTCCAGCGTGCGCGCTGGAGGGATCGTCTCGATGCGCGCGCCGCCTCGCGCCGCGAAGTGCTCGACCACGGCCTCTCCGCCGGGGATCTCGTACGTGCTCGCGATGTGGACGAGCCGTAGCGGGCGTGTGGCTGTGGCTGCATCGGTCGCCCCCGCAACGTCAAGCGCGAGGTCGCAGAGCGGCACGGAGTCAGAGCCCCACGAGGTGAACACCGCGAGGCGCTCGACGCTGCCCGCGATGTCGAGCGCGCGGAGCATCACCCGCCGCGCAGCATCGACGCGGCGGGCGTGCTCGGACGATCGGGCGTTGAGGAGGTAGCGGGCGCGGTCCTGGGGTTTCACGCGGGGCTCACGGACGGAGACGATGCCCTCGCAGACGACACCGGCACGGCGCACAGCGTCCTCGACGCCCGGTGCCAGTACGGCGCGCGCGTCGTCGTCTCGCGGAGGTCGTAGCGCCCCCACGGCCAGCGTTGCGCGGCCTCCGCAGCGCTCTCGACGGGCAGCGGGCGCGCAGGCGATCCGTCACGCTCCAAGGCGCTGTCGGACGGGTCCACGGCGATCTCCCAGCCGCGCACGGCCCCGAGGCCCCGCGCCACGTCGCGACCGAGCCCGTAGACGTGCGAGAGCAGCGCGGTGATGCGCTCGCGGTCGCCGCGCACGGCCCACTCGATCCACGACGCTGTGAGCGTGGGGATGGGGAGATCGAGCGCCTTGAACGCGCCGCCGTTGCAATAGACGCGATCTCCCATCCCGTACGCCTCGGGGTGTGGTCGCGCGCGGCGCTTGCGGAGCGTCTCGAACGCGCCCGGGGCTACGCGCGGCGCGCTCGCGCAGGCGATCCGCTGCCCGTGCTGGGTCACGTCCGCGATCGGCACGGCGATGTCCGCCGCGCGCCCGCGAGGCCACGCCGCGAAGGCGTCGCCGGGGAGCACGCCGCACACGTCGAGCACAACGGCCCATTGGAGCGCACCGTCGATCGTGAGTCCGTCGCGCACGTCCCATGCCACCGGCGACGAGAGCCACACGCGTAGGATGAGGGGCTCGATCCGATCGAGTCGCGGGCTCCAGCGCTCGCGAGCGAGGTGCTCCGCCGCATCGTCCCACACGCCAGCGCTCACGGGGACGCCTCAGGAGAGGTCTCGGGAGAGGCTTCGGAAGACGTGGGCGCTGCGCCCTTTCGCCCGCGCTTGCCCTTGCCCGGCGGCGGGAGCGCGTCGAGCTCGTCGCGCACAGGCAGCGGCCCCGGCCCCTTGCGCAGCCCCATCAGCGTCTCGCGGATCTCATCGGCCAACGGCCCGCTCAGGTGCGCGAGGTACGCGTCCGCGCTCGGCAGCGGCTGCACTCCATCTCCCGCCGGTGCGTACGGGTCAAACGCGATCGCACCCATCCCGCGCGCCTGCGAGGCCCCCACACCGCCCCGCGCCGCCATCAGCGCGAGCCCGTGGGCGAGGCATGACGCGGTGAGCGCCGCGACCGGCGACTCCCCACCGCGCAGACCGACAGCGTGGACCCACTGGACGCCAGCGCGGATCACCTCCGTGCGCAGGATCATCTGCCCGCCGTCGCCGTCGATCTCGCGGTGGGCGTTGCGCACGCTCTGGCGGATCTCAAACAGGTCCGCTGCGCACGGGAGGCGCGGCGCCAGGTCGGACGGCGACACGCCAGGTGCGATGACTCCGGCCACGTCGGCGGCGGTCTCGCGGCACACCGGGAGCGCGTCGCGCACGACGAGACGACCCTGCATGGTCTGCGCGTCGAAGATCCCACCGAGGAGGTCCACCGCGGGGACCATCGCGCGCCAGTGGCGGCGAAGGCCCACCATCGTCGCGATGGTCTCGGAGCCCGCCTCGATCGCGCCGCCCGCGAAGAGCGCGTGCGCGATGGCCTGCGGGAGCTCGTTGGGCGAGAGCGTCAGGCGCTCCAGCATGTCGGCCACGAGCACGTCGCGGAACTGCCCGCGCCACGCGTTCGCCGCGTAGAGCGGGATCTCCGCCGACCGACCTGTGAGAAGGTCGTGGCGCTTCTCGGTGCGGAACCGATTGACGTTGCCGTCCTTCGTGTCCGCGCCGTGGGCGAGCGGTCCCGTGGCCGTCCAGACGGCGTAGAGCAGCGACGGCGTGAGCAGCGACTTGGGGAGCGCAGGCACCCACGGCGACGGCACTTCGTCGGGCTCGCCCACGTCGAGGAGCATGGACTCCGCGAACCGCTCGTCCGTCGTCGCGTCGCGCCCGAGGCCCGTGACGGCGAAGGTCGCCACGAGCGGGGCGTAATCCTCGACGATGCGCGCGAGGTCGGCGCGCCGAACGCACGCCATCGCCTCATCCCAGCGACAGCGGCCCACCGGGAGCCACAGCGCCAGCGGGAAGCCCTCGGCGTGGCCGTCGCCCTGCTCGCGGCGCTCTCCGGCGAGGGACACGTCCCAGCGGGCCGCGAGCGCGGAGAGCCACACGATGGGGTGCATCCCGTGGCGGTACTCACCGCGCACGGCGGTGGTGAGCTCGTCGCCGAGGTTGGACACGCGGTACTCGTCGTCGCACGTCGCACGGATCTTCGACGCGAGCGAGCGCAGCGCGTACGCCACGAGGCGCATGGACGACTGAAAGCCCGGCGGCATGTCGCGCGGGTCGATCTTGGCGGTGTCAGAAGAGGGAGAGCTGGGGGCGGGCTGCATGGCTGTGGGCGTCCTTCGGTGCGGTCGGTTGGGGGAGCGTGGGAGGCTGTGCGGTCTTTGGTGCGGGCGCTGCGGTCTTCGGCGGCTTCTCGGCCACAGGCTTCGGCGCGCGCGGAGTCATCTCGGGCAGCGGCAGGAGTTCGACGAGATGCGGCCACCACGCGGCGCCTGCGAACGGCTTGAGGTCACGCACGAGCGCTGGCCACCGGGCGTGCACGGCGATGGGCGCGCGCTTTGGCGCTCGCAGCGTGGTCAGCGCCTCGCGCGTCTCGGTGAAGCCCATCGACGCGCCGCGCAAGAGCACCGCGCACGCGGTGAGGCGCTCGACGTGCGAGGCCCACTCCGAGCGATCGACGGTCACATGCAGCGCGTCGTCAATCTGGAGCCCGAAGCGCTCGCGCGACAGCGAGGTCTCGCAGTAGATCGCCGTGTGCTTCGCTTGGAGCTTGAGCAGCGGATCGTCCGGCGTGTGACCGAGCCACACGCAGCGGTGCAGGTTGTTCGGCCCGCCGTGATCCATCCCGTACGCGGGCCATCCGAAGACGAATGGCGGCTCTGGCGGGTCGAGCAGCGCGGCGAGAAGATCCTCACGGCGCTGGAAGAAGAACGCGCCCCGCTCGGTGGCGACGAACGGCGCGCACCGCAAGGCCCACGCGCGAGCGCAGTAGACGCACGCCGCGCAGAGGGTCATCTGCGTACCGGCGCCGACCTTGGCGCGCGTGGTCTCGTCGTCGAAGGGGAAGAGCTGCGAGAGGTTCTTGATCGGCCAGAAGTTGTTGGAGAGCGCGTCGTCGTAGCGCCAGAACGCGCCCATCTCGCCGCACATCGCGCAGCGCTGCGTGGGCGGGTGCGGACGCGGCGGGACGGGCGTTCCGTCGCCCTCGTGCGGCGCGGGAAAGCCCGCGGCCATGTGGATGAGTCGCGTTGCTCTCATGCTGTTTCCTTCGCTGTGCGCCCCGCGGCGCTGCGTCCATCGACCCGTTCGACGCTCACCCGCACCCGCCCGAGCCCGTAGGCGGTCTTCCCGCCGAGGCCCAGCGACTCCGCGAGCCGCAGCGCGTACACCGTCGGAGCGTTGCAGAGCAGGGTCACGCGCCCGGTCCAGCCGTGGCACGCGCCGACGTGTCCGCCGACCTCGACGCGATCGGCTTGCGTCTCGAGCGCCACGTCCTCGACGTGCAGCCGCCCGACGGGGCGCGCGCCACTGAGTTGGATGGCGACCGAGAGCGCGCCGAGGATCGTCTCGACGCCGGGGCGGGTGTTCGATCGGGTGCCGCCATCGACCTTGTGGCAAACGGGCGTGAGCGCCTCGACCGTGCAGCGGTAGCGCCCCGGCGTGACCTCGGCGGGCGTCTTGAGGCGCACCGGGCGCCCGAGGGTCACGGTCGTGCGCATCGCGCCCACGGTGACCGCGTGCGTGGTGCCTGCGAGGCGCTGGGCGTCTGCAGGGTCGTGCAGGATCACGCCCCACTGTCCGCGGGGGAGCGCCATCAGCGCCCAGCGAGGGAGCGCGCGATCGTGCGGCTTGCCCACGAGCAGCGATACCAGCCCGTGTAGGTGTCTGCGGAGCGAGCGACCCGCCGCGCCGAGGGTGGGGAGCGTGGCCGAGAATGCCAGCGGGAGGCCCAGCGGGGCGAGGTACGGCGGCTGTGTGCCGACGGTCGCGCGCCACGGATCACGGGGGTGCTTGGGGCTGCTGGTGGGCGTGGTGGTGCCGGTGCTGGTGCCGACCGTGGCCGTGCGCGCTCGTGCCACCTGCCACCCACGCGCCTTGACCGCCGGGAGCCCGACGCGCTCGCGCCAGTCGGGCACGCGCCCGAGTCCGCGGAGAGCCTGGAGCGCCTCGCTGGCGTCCGGGTCGATGCCCGCGTGACGCAGCGCCCGGCGCGCGACGTGGTAGCTCCCGTGGCGCTCGACGTGCCGCGCCACCCGACGCTTGCGGCCCGCGAGTCGGGCGGGCGACGGGTGCGCGTCAAGCCACGCCTCGCGGCAGCGGCGACTGCAGAACCGGGAGCGCTTGTCCCGCGGGATCATCCCCGCGCCGCAGTGCGCGCAGCGGGCGACGGTCTCGCAGGTCGAGCCGTCGGGGAGGGTGATCGTCGTCGGCGAGTCGTCGAGCATCTTGACAGTCAGATGGTGTCCAATAGACACCGGCGCTGTCAAGTATCCCCCGCGTCCCGCCGTCCCGACGTGGGGTTGAGCCGTATCCCCCGCGTCCCGCTGTCCCTCGCTGCACCGCAGCAATTGCACCCGTTTTCTGCACTACTGCGGAAAATCATGCACTTTCTCCAATGATTTCGCCGTCCGTCACCGGTCTTCAAAACCGGTGACCACGTCGCTTTGCCGCGGCGGGTGGGGGGTTCGATTCCCCTGTGTTTCCGCTAGCTTCTGGTCTTCGCAGCCTTCGCCTTGTGGGCCTTCCGAGTGGCCTCAGATAGCCCCAAAACGACCCCCGTTTTCTGCACTTTTTCTGCACCCGTTTCCGCGCTGGCGTCAGCCGCCGGCGAGGCGAGCGCAGCGGGCACCGGGGCGACGTGCGCGCCATCGCTGCGGTAGGTGCTGACGTAGGCCTCGGTCGTCGACGTGAGCCGGTGGCCGAGCCACGCGGACACCACCGTCAGCGGGATCCCAGCGCGGACGCACTCCGTTGCGAAGGCCCGCCGCAGGTCGTGCAGCCCGCACCGTGGCACCCGCGCGGCGTCGCAGGCGGCGTGTAGCGCCCGACGGAGCTGGTGCTTGTGGCACGCGTGACCCCTGGCCGTCCCCCTCCACGCGAGGACTTTCTGCACCTCGGCCTGCACCTCGTCGGCGATCGGGACCGACCGCTCGCGATAGCCCTTGCTCGGCTCGGCCACATCGGCGGCGCCGGCCTCGGGCCGGACGAAGATCCGCCCGTCGTGCAGGTCCCCGACGGCCAGGCGCCGAAGCTCCTCGATCCGCAGCCCCGTCCCGCACAGGGTCGCCAGCACGGGGCGCAGGGTGTCCGAGACGTGGCCGAGGATCGCGGTCAGCTCGGTGGGCGAGGGGACGACGCGACGCGCGAGGCGACGGGGCTCCCGCAGGATCGCGCGGGCGGCGACGGCGGCGACAGGCAGGCAGAGGCCTCGCTCCGCTGCCCACCGCAGGCACACCTTGACGCTGCGCAGGTCGCGGTTGACGGTGCGCCGGCTGACGACGCTCGACCGCTCCGTGATCCACCGATCGACCACGGCGGGGGTCACCTCGCGCGGCTGCTGGACGCGGGCAGTCTCCTCGCACCAGATCACCCAGGCGCGGATGCGCTCGCGGTGGCTCTGGCGGGTGCGTGACGTGTAGCCATGGGGCGCGTCGAGCCATTCGCGGGCGCACTCGGCCAGCGAGAGCTCTACAGGTCGCGACCGGTCAGGCGGGGTGACGATGCCTGAGGCGAGGAGCTCACGGAGCTTGACCCGCGCTTCGGCCTCGGTGCGGACGCCGAGGCTGATGCCCTTCGGCCGCTCGGGGAGGTAGGCGTACCAGACGGCACCGCGGCGGTAGACGTGGGGGCCGCGGGCATTGCGGCGCGGACGTGGGCTGTGTGACACCGCAGGTACTCCTCAACGGACTCGGGGGTGACCCGCACCGCGCGCCGGATCGTCACGCGGGTGAGCTCTCCTGCGGCCAGCATACGCCGGACGGTGCGAGGGGCGACAGCGAGACGACCCGCGGCCTCGGGGATGGTGAGGAGCGCGGCCTGGGCGAGTGTGAGCGCGTCACCCATCGCCACACCCCGGCGTCACCGTCTCACCCACTGCCGCGAGGTGGAGGCCCTCGGTCTTGCCGTCGTCGGGGCAGCGGACGCGCATGATCTTGGAGAGGTCGCTCACGGCGCACCCCACGTGTACTCTGTCACGTCGATCCCCGCAGCGCGCGCGAGACCCACCGTGTGCGCGGTGCCCTGTGTGCGCGGCGCGGGGTGGTAGAGCGCCACCAGCCGCACCGTCGCGTGCGTGCGAAAGGGGTCGTGATGCGCGACCATCGCGGCGTTGCGCGCGAGCGGGCGGCGTCGAGGATCTTGCGTCGTGTCCATCTCGTCCCATCGTCCTGCGAAAGACCAGCCACCACGACAGCCGGGGAGCGCGGTCCATCGCTCGACGTGCCCCGCGACCCGCCACTGCTCGCAGTCGATCGGCGCGACCATCCACTGCGCGATCTCGTGCGCCCACGTATCCGGCCCGCGCGCGTCGCCAGCGACCACGAGCGTCGCCGACGCGAGCTCGCGCGCGAGGATCTCCCGCGCCCAGCGGGTGGCCTCGGGGCTGTCGGCGAGCGCGCGGGAGCCCGTCACGATGACAATCTGG
>OFQY01000019.1_pt1 | contig 57585 bp, 47 predicted proteins | sample 1542991 | NCBI WGS metagenome assembly OFQY01 (sample SAMN07774224, study PRJEB24372) | wastewater metagenome | isolation source: Exp Tend VB 10WW | collected 2016-02 | reverse complement strand
CCTTGCATCCCCCTCCCCTCAGTCATAGTGAGCGAAGCGAACGGCTCTTCTTACAACAATGGTCTAAGAGAATACAGAGTTTTGGAAATCCCTGTGTTCTGTAAGGGATAGGGCGGATTTGTCGGATTGAAGTGCGAGATTGGGGCTAATTTGTCGGACGGAAGTGCGAAATGAACTGCCGAACGTGCAAGCACTGGGACCAGGCGGGCGAGGAGGACGAGAACATCGGCCGGTGCCTGGGTATCGCAAAGCGCGTGTGGGGCGAGCTAGATCGAGTGCCCGCGATCCTTTCGAACGAGCCGATGAACGTGGACTTCGTGACGCACGGGCAATTCGGTTGTACCTGCCACGAGGCGAAGGTCGGTGAGTTCCACATCTACTTCGTGCTACCGGCCGTGCCGGTCAAGGTGGCTGAGTGATGCACCCGCAAAAGTATCTCGCCTACTACGCAGTAAACGCGCCCCTCTGGTATCGCCAGTGGTGCGTGCTCGAGAAGTACATCCGTGCGGTCGTGTGCTGGCAACTGCGCCGCTTCGACACCGCGAGCGACGAGGAGCAGTGGCGACCGTATGCGGCAGATGTGTGGCTGGACCGGGAGAAGCTCGAAACCGATCCGATCCTAGAATCGCTCGAAGAGATCGTGAAGAAGGAGCGGTATCCGTTCACGGCTCGGCAGATCCTCGACAATGCGGTCCAGCGGGTGCGGTACGACACGGCGATGAAGGCATTCAAGGCTCGGGTGCGGTATCGGTACGAATACTACGAGCGGCAAGGTTTCCGTCCCGGCGACAATCGCACTTCTATCGACGTACTGGCGACGGCAGAGCATGAGGTCGCACGCGAGATCGAGCGCGAGTGCGAGCGGCGTGGTTTCTCGAACTGGTACGGGGAGTACAGGAGCAGGGGTCTCCACGGACTATGAGCACCGCTGCCTGCCAATCCATCGTGATGGCGATGGTCGAGCGGCGCGTCTTGGCGCAGATGGAGGCATACGAGAACTCCGTCCGGGAATGGCTCGACGCATACGATGCGTGGTGGGCGACTCTCACGAAGAAGCAACGGCGCCACCACGAACGACTGTACAATCCGCCACGGGGCAAGGTCGCAGGACGATGAGCCTCTACCTCGCTCTCACAGACCCCAACTATCCGTCGGTCAACTGCCGAATGTTGAACCTGGACAAGCAACCGGAGTCGAGAACCGCCAAGCTGCGCGTTGGTCCCGGCGTCTTCGCCATCGTGGACCGTGAGCGGCGGGCGGAACTGTCGAAAGGCGGCGCGTGGTGCTTCTGGTCGAACGGGAAACGGCGGTTCGTCGGACGGTGGGTGAAAGACGAGAACGGGAAGCGGCGGTTGCAGTCGCTTCTTGCGCTCGTGGCCGGATCTGGCCCTCGAGCGATCGTCACGCCCGCGGACGGCAATCCGCTCAACTGTGTGCGGGCGAATGTGCTGGTCCGGATCGCGGGGTTCGTATCTGCGCCGACGAAGCGAAAGCCGTATCGTGTACAGGTGTCGATCCGGGGAGTGAAATACGACGGTGGATGCTGGCCGGCGCTCTATCTGGCGTCGAACGTGAAGGCGGAACTGGCGGTCGTGGCAGACACGGCAAGGCGAGAGAAATGGGACCGTCGTCGGATTCGCGAAGCCGTGGATCGTGTGTGCGGTCGAATGAGAGCGCGGAAGCGCGGAGGGAAGGATGGGACAACTCAACGATGACCTGTTGAAGCGGGGTCGTAGTGCCGTCGCACCGGCAAAGACACCCACGCTCACACCGATCGGCAATCGCCTGCTCTTGAAGCGGGTGGATATGCCGGAACTGATGCGCCCCGGCTCGCTCATAGAGCTACCGGACTCGACGCAAGAGATTTCCCAGTTCGCCGACATCGTGTCGGTGGGACCGGACGTGAAGACCGAAGCACTCAAGCCCGGTGAGCGTGTGATGGTCCAGAAGTACGCGGGCATGGAGTTAACGATCGCTGGCGACGTGCTGCTCATCGTCGCGGAAGGCGAGATTTTCGGCGTCCTGTCTGGTTTCCAGGACGCGAGGTGATCGAATGACGAAGAAACAGGACGAAGCGGACGCGAAGGCGGCGGCGGAACTCGAGTACGACGCTGTTGGCGCAATCGTGCGCTCGGGACAGTCCGTGCTCAAGGTGACGGTCTCGACGTCGGAGGATGCCGAGACGGTGGTCGGCGTCTATGGCTGGCTCGACGGCAAGACGGAAGGGTTCTCGGATCGGCTCGTTCACACTTCCGCCGAGGAAGTGGATGCGTTCGCCGTGCGCGTGTCGGCGGCGATCGTGGCCGCTCTCGGACGGTAGGCTCGGGATTCCTTTCTCGGAACGGGGCCGAATAGCCCTATACTGACGGCATCTTCAGTCGGGAGGTCGAGCCGATGTCTCTGGTCAAGCGTGCATTGGGGATGGTGCCGGTTGGCAAAGAGGGGGAGCAGCCGCTCACTCCTGAAGAGGAAGAGCAGGAGGCGCAGCGCAGACGTGTTGTGCCTCTTGCTGCGGTCGGTGCGTCCGTTGGGCCGATTGCAAGACCCTCTGAGCCTGCAGCTCCATACGAAGGTGAAGGCATTCCAATGGATCGGCGTGCCCAGATGAAAGCTCTTAAGACCGAAGGATCGGGCAGAAACAAGCTCGAGCAGGGCGGCTTGCTCGACTACGATCCGCGAATGGTCCCCGTCGGTCCCGCTGGCGGCGAGGCTGGCGGGCCGCGAGACGAGTTCAGCGTTGCGGATGCTGACCGGATCGAAGGCTCGTCGAAATACTTCAACGTTGAGGAGGAAGCGGCGCGTCGTGGCCCGATGGGATACCAGCGCGGCGCCCCTCGTGAGTCGGTCGAGCCGGTTGACCGGTTCCACAAGGACAATCCCAATTTCATCCAGCGCATCGGGAACGCCGTTGGAGCGGGAGCGATGGCGCTCGTCCGCGGCGAGGGTCTCGGAGGCGCGATAGGCGCCGGCGTGCTCGGCGCCCAGGCATCGCGCAAGGGTGGCGGGCCGAACGATCCCTACGGACACTCCGGTCGCTTCGGTCGGTACGGCGACATCATGGAGGACGAGCAGGTTGCGAAAGAAGCGGAGCAACGTGCGGCGGAGATGAAACCCGTCTTCCAGCAGGAGGAACACGAGGCACAGCTTGATGACTACGCCGGCCGTGCCGAACAGCGGACGATGCAGGGTGTCATTGACGAGAACGAGTGGCAGCTCAAGTTCGAGAAAGCGGCGTCTGAGTCGAAGGAAGCGGCGCGAAAGGTACTCGGGGAGTACGCCGAAACACGGCTCAAGAACAAGATGGACGTTCCAGAGACACTCGCGAAAGCCATCTGGGGACCGGAAGCGACCGAGATCAAGGCCGGCGAGCAGCGACCGCACTGGGCTGGCGTTGCGAACGCACAGGGCGCGTACATCTTCAACACGAACGCCGAAGATCCGAGCTCGAGCGTCCAGCGACTTGATGTCCCGATGAAACAGCCGACGGTCTCGGAGTCGCAGATCAACAACGAGATCGAAGCCGAGATGCGAGCCGACAAGAGCTGGGGCGATCCCGAAGACGAGGTTCCGAATCCCGACTACGCAACGTGGGTGTCGACTGGCGATGCCAAGGCGATGGCCAAAGCCGACTTGCTCACGTCGCGGGAGACGCTGGAATGGTCCGGCGAGCAGAAGGACGCAGAGAAGGCGAAGCGATGGGCGGCTCTTTCCGAGGCTCAGAAGGATGCGTACCGCAAGGAAGCGGGCGCACCGAAGAAGACCGTCAAGAAGAAGGAAACGCCGAACTACACCGGCAGGTACAACCGGGAGTTCGACGCACGTCGCAAGAAACGGATGGAGGCGACCAAGGTTCCTCCCGTCGACGTCGAGTCGAAGGCACGAGAGCAGGCACGCAATATGTCCCGCACGCAGGCCGAAGCGAATGCGGCGGCATCCGATGATCCTGCGGCGTACATGGCAGCTTGGGAATCCTTCCAGAACAAGTTCCAGAACAAATGACCACCGATAACGACGACGATGCCCTCTCCGCCTATGTGAAGTTGAAGAAGGCGGCGAACGTTGACCCTGGCTACAAGCGAGGCCAGAAGGTTCACGGCGCCGTCGATGGCATCGTTACCGGTCTGAAGGGCGACTCCCGTGATGGTGGGAAGCGTCAGCACGGCGCCAACACAATCTCGACCTATGACATTGCGGCGCCGAGAGGTACGCCCGTCAAATGGGACCGCGACGAAGAGGGCGAGGTCGTCTTTGCCGGCAGGCGCGGTGGCTACGGGAACGTCGTCGAGACCCGGGTCGGCGACAAGCTGAACCGGAAGGCACACCTTGACACGATCAACGTGAAGGTTGGCGATCGGGTGAGTCGTGGAACGGTAGTTGGAGGGGTAGGGCACACGGGGAAAACACGGGGCAAGACTGGCGACCACCTTCACGACGAATGGCGCAACTATACGCCTCCGAAGGCTGGAGCGCCGAAGAAGGATTCCGCACTTCCACCCGAGAAACCCTACGATGCGCTCTCCGTTTTCATCACGCAGCGGAAAACCGGACTTGCGAATCCTCCGCCTATGTCCGGTTTACCGGAAGCGGGCTCGAGCGAGCCTCTGAGTCCCGAATCACTCGATTACAAGCAGCGAGTAGAGCGCCAGGGCTCCGCAAGCGTGATGTCCGGGAACGCCGGCCGTCGCCAGATCGGTCCCAAGCGCGATGAGATTTCCGAAACAATGCTCGGAGTCCGCAATGCCTACCCGCGTGGACTTGCCGAGCAGGGACTAGACATTCCGTTCATGAAAGACGTGCCGGCGCCCGCTGGCAGACGAAAAGCGGTCGCTCCGGTCGGTCCGGCGTCTTCGAGGGGAATCGCGCCACCACCGACCGGGGCGACTGCGCCATCTCCGGAGCCGAAAGTTGGCCGTGCACTGCCCGATCCGCGGCAAATGTCGCCGGATTTCGCGGATTCGAACGCTCCAATCACTCCAATTGCGCCTCCTGGTGCAGCACCGAGCACCGATCCGCGAGCAATGTCAGCGGATTTCTCGGATGGAGGTGCGAAACCGAGCGCCCCAGGACAGCCGCAACCCGGTCCCGGGGGCGTTTTCGCGGCCCAGCGCATCGGAGAGGCGCCGATTCCGGTGCCGATCATGCCCGGAAACATCGATCTGACGAACCGCCCGGTCGTCCAGAACGAAGATGGCACGATTTCGACCGTCCGCTCTATGTCGATCAACCAGGACGGCAAGGAAATCCTGATTCCGACCGTGATCGACGGCAAGGTGGTCTCCGACGAGGAGGCAATCGATGCTTTCCATCGCACTGGCGAGCATCTCGGAGTCTTTGCGACCGTCGAGGACGCCAATGCCTACGCGGAAAAGCTCCATCAGGAGCAGGAGGCGATGTACGCGCCTCCGACGCCCGATCCGCGGGCGATGCAGGCGGACTTCGGTCCCGGCGGTCCCGCGGCAGTGCCGAATCTGCCGATGCCGAACGTCGATCCTCGCGATCAGCGTGCGATGCGCGATGACCCTGGCTACGCTCGCCCGGGCTCGATTGAAGATGTGACAGGCGGGCAACCGCTCGATCAACCCGACGCCAACGGGCTCGTGCCGTTCCACAACGGTCGCGCCTCCGGTGTTGAGTATTCGGACGTTACGCAAGGGGACGTCGGACTTCAGCGTCAGCGACACCCAATGCAGATAGGAGGGGCCGGTCAAGTCACCGGCAGCACGGGGATCGGCTCCGACGGCTTGCCTAGTTTGGGTATCGAGAACGGGCAGGAAATCCGGAGTACGGGGACGGATATGCTCGCGCCACTCGAGACGCAGAGCATCTACGTCGCCGATGCCGGGAACGGCAGTAAGTACGTCCGCATCCCGATCCCGGCCGATCACAGGCTTGTGACGACGGACTCGATAGCACGCTTCGCTGCCGAGAACCTGGGCGTGGTGACTGATCCCAACGAGTGGGACAAGCTACGAGAGGCTGGCACGCCTCCGATTGTGCCGACGTTCCCGGCGGCGGACGGCTCGCACGTACCGATTGGGACCGATGCGGAGCTCCAGAAGGCGGTCGCCCAGGCTCGAGCCAACCAGCAGAAGAACAGCGTAGACCTCGCCGTTCTCCAATCGGCGAACGAGCGTGATGCACTCGACGCGAAGGACACGGAGCGGTACGACAAGCTGCTCGAGTGGTCCGAGAAGTATGGACGTGATGGTTGGGTAGACATCGGCGGAATGCGAGTGAGCATCCTCGACGCTGGCGGCAACTTCAGGATGCTGCTCTCCGAGAAGGATCTCAATCGTGCTCGTCAGGTCGCCGGCAATCCGGGTGAGATGCCTTCGGCGCCAGATCCCTACGCGGCACTTCCCTATCAACCGCTCACTCAGACAGAGAAGGCGTTCAACCCGATAGCGGAGAACATTCACCAGATAGGCTCGCACCCGTTGAGAGCGGGGATAGTGCCGGGTTCATCCATGGTGAATGCTGGCATGGAGGGCATCGGGAGAGACATAGCAGAAGAAGAGGCGAGGACCGGCAAGACTCGCGAAGAGCTCTACCCGATCCTCGACAGCAACAAGACGCGAACGCTCTTCAATATCGGCGCCGGCTTCGTCCACAACCTCTCGCTCCACACGATCAATGCTCCATACATGGAGCCGCTCGCAAGTCGCCCCTACGCGATTCTCGCGGGCAAGGCCGGGAAGTTTGGCGAAACCCTTGGTGATCTGCCGTGGTTCTTCCTGCCGGTCGGTGAGGGTGTCGCTCTTGCGGCGAATGGATCGAAGCTCGCCGGCTGGATGATGAAGGCAGGGATGGCAGAGGAGAAGGTCGCCGCGATCCTGGCGAACCCGCTCGGCCGCGAAATGGCGACGTCGGCGCTCATGCTGGGCGGACTCGAAGCGGTCAAGGGCATCGAGCCGGGATCGTGGGAGACCCTGCCTGATCGAGTTGCCGAATACGGCGGCAGGGTCGGAGTCCAGGGACTCACTGGCGCGTTCTTCCCCGTCGTCTCGAAGATGCTTCCGGCACGCCTGTCCGAATCTCAGCGATCCACTCTCGCCTACGCGATCATGGCGAACGTCGTGCCTCGAGTACTCGGCGGCGCCCCGGAGCGACTGCCGATCTTTGATGATCCGGAGTTGAACGAGATCGCCGGTTGGGGTGTGAACCTGCTCGAAGGGTATGTCCTTCACAAGGGAATGACTGCACTTCGCGGTCGTAATAATCCCGACCTCACGGACATCGGGATCAAGAAGATGGGGAAGCACGGGCGCCTCTTCTCGACGACCGATGCCGACGGAATCAGGAGCTACGGCACCTATGATCCGCACACTGGCAAGTTCACGGAGATTTCCGAGAAGACGTGGCGGAAGTACGGGATGCCCGAGCCTGACCTTGCGCTCGATGCCGATGGGTTCCGCGCCATCTACCCGCACGGAGAGATGGGAGTCAGGACCGACCAGACCCGTCAGGCGCGAAAGCGCATCGAAGACATCTTTCAGGGGCGTAACCCGACGACGGAAAGTGCTCTCGCGGCGTCCGAAAAGGTCGACTTCCTGCCGACTGATACCATCAAGGGTGGCACCTACAACGCGGACCCGGGGCGGTGGCTCAATCCGGCGGAGCAGGGCAAACTGCCCCCGCGAAGCGACGGAGCAGGCGAGTATCAGGCGCCGGAGTTCAGCGCAAACGAGAACACGGCATTCCAAGCGTGGGCGTCTCGAAAGAAGTTCAACATCGAGCGGGCGTCTCCGATGGAAGTCGCCGAGGCGCGGCTCGAGTTCCTCGCCGGCTACGCCCCGGAGAAGCTGACGGACTCGGATCGTTCCTACATGGCGGATATGTGGCGCGAACGCTTCGCGCATCGACCTGGAGAGACGCGACAGAAGCGACTGAAGGGACTCGACGACGACAAGACGGCAGCGGATTCGTCGCGGCCTTTCGACCCGAACATCTTTGGAGGCTCCGAGCAGGGAGCATTCGATGCGTGGGCTCGGAAGCGCAACATCGACCCGAGCAACCTGAGCGAGTTGCAGTACGCGGAACAGCGGTTGCGATTCACCGCGGAGTACGCACCGGAGCGTCTGAGCGAGTCCGACAAGAACTACCTTCGCCGTCTCAACCGGAAGGAAGGCGAGAACACCCTTGCTGCCCAGAACAAGCCTCGCACCGCGGCTCAGGATGCGCTGGAACGAGATCCTCTCTCGGCTTTCATCGCGGCCAGACCCAAGGAAGCGAAGCCCGCCCAAGAAGAAACCGCGGCGCCAGTGGAGCCCCCGAGGTATGGGCTCATCAAGCAAGATCCGAAGCGGGCGGCGGAGGCAGATGCGAAGCTCGCGGCGGAGCGCCGCGCCAACGTGCTCGAAGCCGAGACCCGGCATCGGCGAGCCGTCGCAGAGCGGGAACTCGCGGAGGCAACGCTCAAGGCGATCGACGAGGCGCCTCCTCTTCGAAGCGAGGATCTGGAACGCAAGACCGAGCTCGAGGCAGAGCGCAAGCAGATCAGCAGTGCCGAGGGCGCACTCGGCGACAAGGAACGGATTCGTCTCCAGGAGATCGAAGTCGAGACGAACCTCATCGACGAGCGTCTCGCCGGCCACGGGGAGCTGCTCGAGTACGAGCGCAACAACCGGACTCGAGCGACCAAGAAGGAGTTGATGGAGCGCAAGCCCGGGATTGAAGAATCCCTGCCACGCCTTCGCCAGCAGGAGTCCGACGCACTCGCCTCGCTCGAAGCACTCAAGAAGCAGTACGCCGAATCGGATCAGGCAATCGCTGAAGCGAAGCGGGCAGGACAGGCGAAACAGCCCGCCGTTACGCCAACTGTCGATAGTTCGAAGCCTCTGACTCCCGCCGCGGACCGAGCCGCTGTCACGAAGAAACTCGCCGACAACGCGGTCAAGGCTCGCATCGCCGAACTCGACACGGAGATCGCGGAGCGGACTGAAGCGATCGCGCAGCAGGGCGGCAAGAACGCTCGCATCGATCTTCGCAGGATTCTCGAGAAGAAGATCGCGCAGCGGGCGAAGCTCGCCGCACAACTTGAACAGCCGGCGACAACGCAAGTCCCGGCCGAGGAACAGACTCAGCCGGACACCACACGGATCACGTCCGTAACCGAAGCTGAAGGTACATCCGCTCCTGACTCTGTTCCTCCGATTTCCCGTCGGAAGTTCCAGGTAGACACCGACGTACCTGCATACCTCACCCGCTTTCATCCGGACAGTACGTCGGATTTCAAGAAGATGCGCGGCAAGCAGGTGAAGGCGATCGGTCAGGCCGTCGCACGCAGCGAGTGGCGACAAGCGAGCTCGTTCGCGGGAGCTTCACAGACGGTCATAAACGAAACGCTCAAGAATCTCGAAGCGATGGGGCTCGCGCAGAAGGCGTGGGACAAGAACGGGGAAGTCTACTGGGCATCGGCAGACAAGCCGTTGCACGGATCGCTCACCCAGGACGAGAACGCATTCGGCGAGAAGGGCGATCAGGCGCCGACCGCGCCCGAGCCGGAAGCACCGTCGGACGTCCTGCCGTCGCAACCAAAGGCAGACCTCCGGACACGGGAAGGACGAGCCACACACGAAGCCGCCTTCGTCGGATTGACCGACCAACTTCAAATTGGAGACGTCTACGAAGCGACCGATGGGACTCGGTATGAAGTTCTCTCGGAAGACGAGTTTGGTCGGCTCGGTCCCGTGGTCAAGAAACTCAAAGATGGCACGATCAGAGTCCCTGGTGATGAACTCTGGGGCGCCCGTCGCGTCAGCAGGGGGAAGAAGGCGGCGGCGCCGGCAGCGAAATCCGAACCCTTCACCGAGCATCCGCTCCCGACCGCCGGCCACACGCGCCCGGTAATGGGCAAGATGTCGCGCCTCGTCGAAGTCGACCGCACAGAGGACACCGACACCGAACTCTGGCAACCGACCGACGGCGAGGGCGGCTTCGTCCGAATGGCGGCGGCGAACATCGAGACCGACAACGAGTTCATGGTCCGGTCCTTCCCGACGATGGAGAAGGCTCGAGCCGCGTATGAAGATGCCGTCGGGAAGGTGCAGGGTGGCAAGAGCGGGCCGAAGGCGAAGCCGGTTTTGGCGCCGGCCGCGAGTGAAGGACGCGAGACTCTCGAGTCGCTCAAGCCTCTCGCCTCTCTCAAGGCGAAGGACGTCACCGGTCCCGAATGGGCGAGGGCACACCAGCATTTCGCGCAGATGGATCTATGGAGCATTGCCGAGCTGGTGAAGTCGGACAGCGGCGACTACGGCACGATGAATTACGAGCGGGGGAAAGAGATCCTCGCATCACTCGAAAAGCGCGGAGCTACGGTCAAGAGCAAGGTCGTCAAGGAAGTCGGGCAGGAAATCTTCACCATCACGACACCGACCGCGTGGGGTAATCGCGTCGAGAACATCACTTGGCACCAGAAGGCTGAAAAGTGGAGCGCGGTCAATGTCGTAAAGATGCAGTCGGCGACGTCGGAATATTGGCCGATGCCGGATGCTCTGAAACCCAAGAGAGCGGAGGCGAAACCTGAGCCCGTTGCGGAGCCCGTATCGAAAGCCGAGCCCGTTAACGTCGAAGTCCTTGCACTCGCCAAGGCGATCGCCAGGGACAACGACCTGACAACTACCACCGCTGACCTCGCAGATCGGCTCGTCCCCATCCTCGAAGAACTAGACAACAATGGAGAGATGTCGATAGGTGCTCTCTACGAGGCATTTGGAAAGTCGAACGCATTCTCCGCCGCCACGATCCAGACGTGGCTGGACCGCGGCATCTCGTCGGGTCACATCGAGTTCGAAGTCGAGGACGGAGAGAAGCAGTACGCTCTGACCGACGAAGCTCGTGAAATCCTCGAGCCAGGAGACGCGCCGGAAGAAATGGCGCCGGCGCCTGCACCGAAACCCGTGCCACGTCCCGCACCCCCCTCCAATCTGAACCCGGTGCTGGCTCCGCATGTAATCGAACCGAAAGCCCCCGTCTCCGACAAGCAAGCGGCGGAGAACGCAATCGCCGAAGCTGCGGAGAAGATGCGCAGCGGCAAGGTCGGCAAGGTCGACGTCGCCGATGCCGTCGCGAGACTGAAGGCTCGACTTGCCGGCGGCGGGCTCAAGTCCGTCATCGACGACGGCGAGACCGATCGCCCGAGAGTGAACGCTCCCGCGGACGTGCAGGATTTCGTCAACGAGATGGCAAAGCCGTCCATCCTCGACAACTTCGACATCCTGCTCGAGATTGCAGTCGGAACGGTCCAAGAGGGATCGACGAAGCTCTCGGACTGGACGACGAGTTTCCTCAACACCATCTCGGATAATTTCGGACAGGAGTACGCCGACGAGTTCTGGCCGTATGTGCCGATGCTCTATCGGAACGCTCGTGCTATTGTTGATGCATCGGAGGCCCAGAATGGACCCATACTCGATAGTGCCGATGGAGATGTTGAGGGACGGGTTCCCGGAACTGTACAAGAGCCTGGAACGGAAGGGGATGCTGAACAATCTGACGTCGAAACTGGGACGGATAGCGGCGCAGACGATGGACGAGACGTCGAAGCAGATGATGTTGAGCGGGATGCCGACGGGATCAGCGATGTTGGCGGGCAGGGAAGTAGCGGAGAAGCAGATGCTCGAGTCGATTCAGCAGATGGCGAGGAAACCGGAAGCGTAGAGTCACCGACGACGGCGATTCGCCCGATCCGCGCCGGCTCGATGTTTCGAGCCCACGAAACGGACATCTCCGACTGGTTGCAGAAGTCGAGCAGGGCGCAGAAGTTTGCCGCGAACCTTGCCGCCATCGACAAGGCGCGAGAGCTCACGAGCATCGACCGTGCTCCGACCGCAGAAGAACAGCTCATTCTCGCGAAGTGGACTGGATGGGGGCAGTTCAAGGAATACTTCACGAAGGAGAACGAAGAAGGCGCCGGCAAACTCGCCCGTGACATCGCGGAGCTCAAGAAGCGCATCACGCCGGAAGAGTTCGCGTCTCTGCGAGCCTCATTCGCGAATGCCCACTACACCGACCCGCGTGTCATCGAAGCGATGTGGAACTACCTTCGTCGCGCCGGGTTCCAGGGTGGCCGCATCCTCGAGCCCGCTGTCGGTTCAGGCAATTTCCTTGGCTGGATGCCCGATGACATCCTTTCGACCTCGACGATTGTGAGCGTCGAACTCGAGCAGATCACGGCACAGATCGCGCATCTTCTCTATCCGCAGGCGAACGTCTGGAACAACGGCTATCAGGACGTCAACATCAAGCCCAACACGTTCGATCTGGTCATCTCGAACGTGCCGTTCGGCGAGTACACGGTCTATGACAAGGAAACGGCGACGTTCTTTGCCGAGCCGAAGCAGATGATGATTCACAACTACTACTTCGCCCGTTCGCTGAACGTGGTGAAGCCGGGCGGACTCATCGCTTTCATTACGTCGACCGGCACGATGGATGCCAAGACCGGGAATCGTTTCCGCGAGCGGATAGGTACGCACGCGGAGTTCATTGGTTCCGTTCGCCTGCCAGGAGATGCGTTTCTGAAGAATGCCGGTACGGGTGTAACTACCGACATCATCTTCCTGCGAAAGAAGGGCGGAAAGAACGCAAAGCCAATCAAGGGGGCAGAGGACTGGCTTGCCGGAACAGAGCAACTCTGGACACCACCGAACGTCCCTTCGTGGCAGAGCTATGGGAAGTTCCACGGCAACTCCTACTACAGCAAGCACCCGACGCACGTACTCGGAGACTGGGCTGCATCCACGCTCTACGGTTCGGAAGACCGTCTTGGTGTCGTCTCCCGCGAAGGTCAGAACACGCTGAAACTTCTCAACGGCGCGTTCAAGGGATTCCCGGCAGACGTCTTTGCCGCCGAAGCATCGAAACCCGCAGAGAAACCGATCGTCGAAGGTAAGGCGTCGAAGGAACTCCAGATTGCGCGAATTGGCCGATACACGGTTCAGAACGACAAGAATGGCAAGCCCGTCATCTACATGGAATCGGAGAACGGTCCAATCGTGGCGACCGTGGCGAAGGCAGCGGAACCGCGTATCCGTGACTTCATCGGCGTCCGCGATGCACTCGAGCATGTGTTCGAGACGCAGAAGAATCGGGAGATGGATACGGTCAAGGATCTGGCCCGAGCGAACTTGCAGAAAGCCTACGATGCTTTCGTCAAGAAGCACGGCCGGTTGCTCGAGTCGAAGAACAAGCGATCCCTTGCCGGCGATCCGTCGCTTGCCCTTGTCACGGCACTCGAAAGCTACGACCAGGACAAGAACATCGTCGCCGATGCTGCCGTCTTCACGAAGGACGTCATCTACTACTACGAGCCGCCGACTTCCGCTGACTCAGCCGAAGATGCAGTTCGAATCTCGATGCTCGAGTTCGAGGGCATCAACATGGCTCGCGTTGCCGAATTGCTTGGAATCAGCAAGATGTTGGTTCGGCATCGACTACTTGAGGAAGGCGTGGCATTCGAAGATCCCGACACTGGGACTATCGAACCGCCCGAGGAATACCTGTCGGGTCAGATAGGCGACAAGCTTCGCGCAGCAGAGAAGAAGGCGAAGATCGACCGCTCGTTCGAGCGCAACGTCGAAGCTCTCAAGGCAGTGATGCCGCCACCAAAGACCCGTGAAGTCGTGGCTTCGCAGACCCGACTGGGAGCGACGTTCGTTGATTCGGACATCATCGAAGACTTCGCACGATCGGTGCTTGGAGTCGACATTGACATCAAGGTCGATCCCGTCACCGCATCGTGGGGAGTTGACTTGCGCTCGACCAGGGACGCCTCTCTTCGGAATGCCAAATGGGGTGTGAAAGGCAAGGCGCCGGCCGAATGGATTCTGTTGAAGGCACTCAACGGTCAGCGACCGACAGTGCAGTATCGCGACATGGACGGCAAGACCGTCACTGACGTCAACGCCACGAATCGGGCCGAGGCGAAGATGGCGGATATGCAGCGGCGGTTCGAGAAGTACCTCAACGAAGAACAGCACCACGGAGATCGTGTGGCGGTGAACTTCAACCGTCGCTACAACGAATACCGTCGCCGCACCTTCCCGACGACGCCGATACAGGTGCTCGGCGTGTCGCCCGACGTTCTTGCGATGATGCGCCCGTACCAGAACAGCGCCGCCCGTCAGATCGGCGCCGGCTACAACATGCTCGCCGCACACGAGCCTGGGGCTGGAAAGACGCTCACGAGCGCCGTCGGCATGGGAATAATGCTCGCCCGCGGCATCGCGAAGAAGATTGCATTTGGCGCGTTGCCGTCGACCGTCAGTCAGATCGAGCGAGAGATCCGGCGTGCGCTCCCGAGTGCCAATATCCTCGTCGCGAACCGCAAGAACATGGACACGAAGAAGCGTGCGGCGTTTCTTGGTGCCGTGGCGACATCCGCTCCCGACATCGTGATTGCCGCGCACAGCTCTCTCGGACTGATTCCGCTCCGACCGGAATCTTACAAGGTGCTGTTCAAGGAAAACGTCACGATGATGCTCGACGCTATCGTGGCGCTCGGTGACGACATCAGCGGCACCGTCAGCAACGTGCTCCGTCAGGTGAACAGCGACTTCATCAAAGACGTATTCGACGAGATCATCGAAGAGCGGGGCTATGACTTCACTGCCCAGAAGAAGGCGAAGAGAAGTTCGGGCGGGAGGGGCGCGAATCAGAGTACGAAGTTGATCGAGCGGCAGCTCAAGAAAATGATCGAGCAGATGAAGAAGAAGCTCGACAAGGTGCAGGAGCGGGCGAAGAAGAAGGACACCACTGTCTACTGGGAGGATCTTGGATTCGACGCAATGGTCGTCGACGAGTCACACAACTTCAAGTCCCTTCCCTACGCAAGCAGCATGGGCCGCATTGCGGGAATGGGCGGCGATCAGAACTCCGACAAAGCGGAGGATATGTACGTCAAGATTCGCGATGTCAACAAGAAGCGCGGTGGCGATCGCGGCGTTAGTTTCCTGACGGGAACCCCGGTGACGAACACCCTGGGTGAGCTCTACACGATCATGCGGTATCTCTCGCCTTCCGTCCTCAAGGACGTCGGCGCCGAGAGTTTCGACGCATGGTCCGCGACTTTCGCCCGTGTGGGGCAGAAACTCGAACCGGTGATAGGCGGCGAGTTCCGACTCGTGAATCGCTTCCGTCGCTTCGTCAACGGCATCCAGCTAATGACGCTCGTCTCGACGTTCACCGACATTCAGACGGCAGATATGCTGCAACTGCCAAAGCCGCGCATGAAGACCGGAAAGCCGATTCCGAATCGCATTCCGATGCAGGCGTGGACCTACGAGTACAGTCGCCACCTTCTGACGCGCATCAGCGACATGAAGTCGAACTCCAACCGGGGAAAGAAGGGCGAGGACTGTATGCCGGCAATCACCGGCGACGGACGGCTGGCTACGCTCGACATTCGCCTCACGACGAATCGCAATTTTGGACTCGCGGAGTTCCAAGACCCGACGACGCTTGCCGCTATCGCCAAGGCTCGCGCCGATTACGACCCGACGGGCAAAGTTGGATGGGCGCGGCATCCCCTTCACGCAGGATCGAAGGCGGAAGCGGTCGGCGCGAACATGCACCGCATCTTCCTCGAAGGCGCCGAACAGAAAACGACACAACTGATGTTCGCGGACTTCGGATTGCCCGACAAGAAAAACCCGGAAGCGTTCAACTTCTACGACGCTCTTCGCGACGACCTCATTTCACGAGGCGTGCCGGCAAGTCAGATCGTCTACTTCCGCGACTACAAGACGCCGGAACAGCAGCAGGAACTCTTCGACAAGTTCAACGCTGGCGATATTCGAATCCTCTTCGGCAACACGTCGTCGCTTGGCACCGGCACGAACGTGCAGCGGCGCGTGGCAGCGGTCCACTTCGCGACCGTCCCGTACCGTCCGACGGATCTCGAGCAGGCAACGGCTCGAGCTATCCGGCAGGGCAATCTCCACATCGAGTGGGACAAGGAAGTCGAAGTTCACCACTACATCATGGAGGGCAAAGAGGAAATCGCCAGCATGGATGCGTGGGCGTGGAACCTCATTGCCCGCAAATTGGAGTTCGTCAATCAGTTCTGGAAGGGATTGATCGACGAACTCGAGGATCTGTCCGAGGACGACTACACCGAAGACGAATACGTCGCAATGGCGATGAACAATCCGCTGATGACGGAGAAGGTGGCACTCGGACGCGAGTACCAGCGACTCCAGACGGATCGTCAGAACTGGCAAGAAGAGCAGCGGGACATCAAATCGCAGATCGCCCAGGCGCACGGTCAGATCAAGGCGCACGAGGCAGAGAGCGCAAAGTTCGCCGCGGACCAACCCGAAGCGCAGAAGATTCAGATTGAGGGCAACCCTCTCTCCGAAAAGTACCCGTTCATGGTCGCCGGAAGCGACGGCCCGCTCACTGTGAAGCAGGCGGTCGCTGCGCTTGCTCCGCAGGAAGACCAGTTCTTGCAGGAACACTCCGGCGCTCTGCCCATTGCGCGAGTCGGCAAGTTCCGCCTGTCTATCCAGACCAGAAAGTCGATTGCGATGGTAGACGGCAAGCTAGTAAACGCAATCTCTTACTTCTTCACCATCGAAGGACCGAACGGGACTTTCAAGAGGACGCCGGATTACCTATCTGAATCAGCGACCTTCGCCACCGGGCTCAACAACGGACTGATGTACGTCTCGAAGTTCCTCGATGAAGTCGCGGCGGGCACTGTGGTGGAAGAAAACGCTGCCCAGGTCGCGAAGAGCACGCGGGAAATCAAGGGACTCGAAGATCAGATCGTTGACTTGTTCCCAGAAGAGGCAGAACTCGAGCGGGTATCGAATCGTCTCGCAGAGATCAACCACCTACTCGGAAAGAACAAGTCCGACGCTGCCGCCGACGACGGCAACACCGCGGCGGCGGTCTATCTTGCGCTCGATGGCGCATACCCAAGCAAGCCGGATCGCGCCGATCGTGCCAGGGCGATTCGCCTGTATACGGAAGCGGAGCCGGACGGATGGAGCGATAACGAGATAGCGGAACACATCGTTACTCAGTTAGGGATCGAGTACGATCCCATCGCGAAGGCGGCAGCACTTGCGTGGATCAATGGCGACCCCGTTCCGAAGATGGCGCCGGCTCCGAAGCCTGCCGCACCGGAGCAGGAAGACGACGGGTTCAGACTCGAGCCCAAGGCACGGCGCTCGCGGGTCAACCCGGAAGCAACGCAAGAGAAAGCGGTAGCGCGACTCGAGAAACTCCGCGAGCGGCTCGGAGCGGAGGCAAGTGAATCCTTCGACTATGAGATCCGGCGCGAAGCGGTGAACGACAAGTTTGAGATTCCAGTCGACGCCACACTGGTGGACAAGACGAAGGAAGTCGCGAAACTCCTGGCCGAAAAGCTCGGCGACACGTCGCGGGAGGCAGTCGAGTACGTGGAGGACTGGCTCAACGGCGATGATGACCGGCATACCTACGAGGAGTACCTCGACGACATCGACTACACCGGCATCTTCACGGAAGACAACGCGACGGAAGTCGTCGCGAAGCTCGACGAGATCACCAAGTCGACGGACTCGAGTGAACGCAAGACGGCACTGGCGAAGGAACTCCGGATGCCGGCGTCTACGTCGACACCGACGCTCGTGACGATGGCAATGGAGCAGTTCGAAGCTGGCACGTTCGAAGACCCGACTCGGATGATGGTAGAGGACTGGCTCGCCGGCCACGATCTGAATGTCGACGACTACACCGACATCGACGACGAGCCGACGGCGCTCAAGTCCATCGTCCGGTTTAACGCCGACGGCGAGGAGATGCCGGCGCAGGAAGGGCGCTCCACAGACGTCGAGAAGATTCTGAAGAGCTGGACAGAGGTAGACACGAGCGTCGGCGACGACGAGAACAAGCGCGAGACGAAGATCGAGTACGCCAACATCGTCTCGTCGATGACGAACCTGTACGAGTCCTCCCCGGAGGAACGATTCGAGCGGCGCAAGGCACTCATCAAGAATTGGAAGCAGGGCGACCTCGCAGTGACCATCGGCGATGGCATTGCCTACCGTCCGCCGCTCGAAGACTGGGAAGGACCGACGCTGTTCCTCGACTCCACGATCGCGCCGATCTTCATGGATCTGTTCGAAGCCGGCGAGATCGAGCCCGGGCTCGGCGGCATCTCCTTCGACCTCCACAACTCGGCGCTCTTCCGTCCGAAGAAGTGGGCGATCGTCAAGAGGGTATTCGACAGCAAGCCCGGTGGTCCCTTGGGAGACATCGTTGGTGCGCTCGTCCTGGCTCGCAACGACGCGATGTATGCAGGCGGCACGGTCAACCTCGTCTTCATCGAGCAGAAGATGGGCGATGTCGTTCGCACGGCAACACACGGCAGGGTCGATCAGGCGTATCGCCACGAGCAGAGTCACGCGCTCCAGCGATACCTCGCCGGGGTTTTCAATCCGTCAGACCGCTACCGGATGAAGTACATCCCGGAGGAATACATCGACTCGATCCCTGGGATCGACAAGGTGCTCGACCGTCTGATGGCGCCCGGAAAGGGGTACGAGAGCTACAGTCGGGAAGCGATGGCGATGGAGGTGTTCACGCACCTTCTGACGTCGAACGACGTCGCGTATCTCGGACTCACCCAGTTCGAAGCAATGCAGATGCTTCGACACTTCTACGACGCAGTTCACGCCCGGTACGGCGACGAAGGCATCGAGAAGTTCATGATCTATGCGACACCAGCAGCAAGGGAGGCTAATCGTGAAGAAAGCAAAGCGATCCAAGAGGCTCGCGCTGGCAACCGGGAAAACGATCGCAAACGCGAGCTCGCTCGCAAAGGCGTTTCTGCGGGAGAAAGATGGGGAAAAGGGAGCATTCTCAAGGGAGTACAAAAACCTCGAGAAGAACCGGACACCGGCGCCGACGAATCCACCGCGCTAGCGTCGTGGATCGGTAGCGCGAAGCCGCCCGTCTTGCAGAAGGACGCGAAGATGGACGAGATCCGCGACGTCCAGGAGAAGGAAGCGCACCCGACGTCCATGCAGCGGATCAAGAGGGCGCTCGAGAAGGCGGCTACGCCGAAAGACTATGGCACGTACCTTCTGAACCTGGGCGCACAGACGGACTCGCTCGTCGCGAAGTCGAGCGCCCAGAACGGCATCATGCCGCCGTCGCAGAATCCGACTGCGATCAACAACATTGCTTTCGGTGGCGCAGCGGGGATGGTCGAAGCCGCACTGCTCGACTACGGCGACATCTGGAAGAAGGCGGGAAAGGCGGGACTCGAGGAACCGCTCATCCGGATGCTCAACTACAAGGCGTACAAGCGAGCGTATGTGACGAAGCGGGAGCACGTCGCTGACCAGATGCTCGCATTCGCGGAGTACGCCGTCGACCACATGCCGGCGAAGGTCTGGGACTCGCTGGCGAAAGCCGGGGTGATCTCGGACACCGAAAGCCGCTACATCCAGGGTGTAGCAAGCTCACGCGCCAAGACGGTTTCTACACCCTCGATGAACACGCCGGTGCCCACGCACTACGTCAACCTCGTGTGGAACCACATCAGTCAGAAGATGTGGGAATCAGCGGCTCGCTACAAGATGAGTCCGAAGGGGTACGTCGACTTCATGGCGCGACGGGCGAACGATCGGCACGACGTCGCAACGACGAAGGAGCGGATGCGGACGGGCAAGATCGTGCCTCGAGGGATTCGCGAGAAGCAGATCCCGGGCAAGATCGCTCGGATCGAACGCTCGCTGACTCCGGAGCAGCTCGCGAAGCTCAACGAGCTGCAAGCGGCACTGTTCGAGATCAACCGGCAGATGTGGGATCTCGCGCACAGCGTCGGCATCATCTCGACGAAGGTCTACAACCGGACGGTTGCCCGTGGAGACGAGTACGTCCCGCTCTCGCGGATCATGGACTCACTCGGATCGGGCAAGACGCGCAACAAGTATCACAAGGAAGGACTGGATCTCGCGCAGCAGGACATCCTTCACAAGCTCGAGGGATCGGAGAAAGACAACGTACACCCGATCCTCGCGTCGATGGCGCGGGCCGCGGAGACGATCCGCGAGGCAGCTCGTAACCACGCGGCTCGGACCTTCATCAACCTGCGCCACCGTGATCCTCTACTCGCGAGCGTGATCGTGCGCTTGAAGGACGGGGAGAAACCCGGCGAGGGAATGGCGGCGCTCAACGTCTTCATCGACGGAAAGAAAACCCAGTGGCAGGTTCCGGACTTCGTGGAGTGGGAGATGGGGCTCGCGACGGCGCAGCAAGTCGAGTTGATCGGCGGCACGTTCATCCAGTGGTGGAACCATCTGTTCAAGGCTGGCGCGACCGGGATGAACCTCGCTTTCGCTCTGCCGAATCTCGCTCGCGATCTTCGCGATTGGACCCGCTTCGCCGAACACGCGCCACGACTCCACCGTCCCGATCAGGTGGCGACGGCAATGGTGCAATGGGGAATGTCCTTCTATCAGGTGCTCGCCAAGAGTGGGGCGTATCGCGACTGGCTTCGTGCCGGCGGCGCGTTCGCCACGCTCCAGAAGCAGCTCACTCCGAATGCGTTCCTCAACGGAATGCTCTATTCGGCAATGCAGCGTCCGTGGACCGTACTGGCGGCGCCGTACATTGCGGTCGGAAAGTTCGTCAACGCGATCGAGGAGTCGACGAAGCTGACCGCTTACAAGAGAGCTCTCTCGGGCAACCGCCGCGACGGAATGAGCGAGGAGGATTCGGTGGTCGCCGCGATCTACGAGTCCCGGGCATTCGGCGGATCACCGGACTTCGCGATAGGAGGCAGCTTCGGTGGACAGGTCAATATGTTCTACCCATTCTTCCGTGCGGCACTCGCCGGCATCCGGCGTAACGTCCGGTGGGGCGTCGGTCGAGATATGTACCTTCCTGGCGGTCGCGGAGGCATCGGCAACACCGGCGGGACTCCACCGCGCACCCCGAAGCATACGATTGCCAATATCTTTGGGGGAGGCGCGGGTCGTGGTGGTGGTGGTGGCGGCGCGGGCATCTGGGCGCCGATCATCGGCGAACCGGACGGAGCGAAGAACACGACGATCACCAACTCACGCCGGCACATCGCTGCGCTGATGCGCCTTGCGATGCACGCCTTCACGATGTTCATGATCGCGCTTCTGTACTACGAGTACCACCTTTCCCAGTACGAGGACGACTACGAGGACGTCCTTCGAAGCGACCGGGACAAGAACTGGATCATCTTCAAGGCGGAGACGGCAGTTGATGCGAAGGGCAAGACGTATCGCCCCTACGACAAGGTGCCGATGTCGCATTTCGATCAAGTCTTCTTCCCGATGATGCTCGACATCCTGCGGTGGTCGAAAGGCAAGGACGTGGAACTCTCGGGCACCGTTGGTCGAGAGATCGAGATGTTCTCTCCGCTCACCGTGAACACGAAGCCGAACGAGTCCATTGTCCGGTCGGTCAGCAGGGCAGCACTCTCGAATCTCTCCCCGGTTTTCCGTGAGCCAATCGAGCAGGGAATGAACTGGGACAGCTTCCGCGACATCCCAATCGAGGCTCCGTGGATGGAGAAACTTGACCCGACGCTGCGCTATAACGCTCGCACGACGAGCCCGACCGCTGTCTCGATGGCGAAGTACGCTGACTCATTGATCCGGAAGTTTTCCGGCGGGCCGGTCGATATGTGGATCAACAGCCCAGTCCGGATTCAGCGGTTCATCAACTCGATCACGGGCGGCGCGTCCGAGCTGCCTCTCGGCATCATCGATGCCTTCGATGACACGCGCCCGCCGGCAGAGACGCCAGAGGACCGACTGCGAACGATGCCAGTCATTGGCCCGCTCGTGCGCCGGTTCATCGGCTCGAGTCGGTCCCAGCGGGAGCTCGACGCGACCGAGCGGTTCTACGGCAACTACAAGAACACGGACAAAGCGATCAACTCGTTCCACCACGAGGGCGAGGAGTTTGGCGCCGAAGCTGCGGAGGCGTATATCGCGAATCCCCAGAACTTCATTCGAGCGGCGTTCGCGAAGGAACTCGACGATATGGTCTCGTCCCAGTCGGAGCTGCGGAAGGGGTACAACACGATCGCGACTTCGAACGTCGACGACGAAGTGAAGCAGTTCCAGTTGAGAAAGCTCAACGACCAGGAAGCGGCTTTGCTCAAGCGGGCGGAGCAGATCAACAAGATCATCGAGTCCGGGGACATGGAGATAGCGGCGAAAGATCCGGCGGTTCAGCTCTTCCGGTACAACGCCGAAGTCGAGCTGCACAAGTTCCGGTTGCTCGAGCAGTTGAAGACGTCGCCGGCATTCCGCGGCATCGGAGATCCGCTCGCCCAGCGAAAGGTCTACAACAAGCTGAAGGACAAGGTAGACCGAATGCGCCTTGCTCCAGCAGATCCGATGAAGGACGAGCAGAAGCAGAAGAAGGCACTGACCCGCGACGTCGAAGACTTCGACCTCCTGCGAAAGGGTAAGGTCAGGGACGGGGATGAAGAGCGGAATCTTTGGGATTGGGCGTTCGAAGAGAAGTAATGGGGAACGGCAACAGCAACGGCAACGGGAATGGACGGCAGAAACGACTGGCGGATGGTCCAGACGTTCTGCCCCCGTTCGACCCGTTGGTATCCGAAGAAGCGTCGGTTATCGCAGCGTGGGCGGAGAGACCCGAAAACCAGCTCGCCACATTGGGTGCGATCATGATGAAGAGTTGCGACACGAAGTCGCGGATCGCGGCGACGAGGCTCGTCCACGAAATCACGGTTCACCACAGGAAGGAGCAGTTCGACAACTTCATCATCCGCTTCAAGAACGAAGTCGACATTCTCGTCTCCGCCGGCATGACACCGGAACAAGCCATTGACACGTTGAAGGACTCGATGGAATGCCTTCCTCCAAACGCCCAGCAGAAGATCCTGTTACAACTGCGAACCTCCTTGTCGAGGGAGCAAAAGCGCGGCTCCGACTCCAGGCACATCAGCTAAGAGACGAAGAACCTCCGACGGCGAACCTCGATCCGATGTCGGACGAGGAGTTCGACCGGCGAGACGCAGCAGCGAGCGACCTCTACAAGTTCGTCAAGGAGTTCTTCGAGACGATCGACTCTCACCCGTTCGTGGATGGGTGGCACATCCGTGCGCTCTGCTTCGTCCTGATGTTCGCGCACCGCGGAATCATCCGGCGCCTGTTGGTCAACATGCCACAGCGCCATATGAAGTCGGTCATCATCTCGGTGCTCTTCCCGTGCTGGATTTGGGTGCAGAACCCTGCCGAGAAGTTCATCCTTGGCTACCACTCGCTCGACCTGGGCAAGGATCTCGCGGAGAAACGCCGCGACTGCCTCGTCTCGGAGAAGTTCCAGCGGTGGTTTGGGCACCGGGTGCAGCTTCGCGTGGGTTCGAACAACCTCATGCGCTTCCGGACGACGGCCGGCGGGCTTTGCCGTGTGACGTCGGTCGGCGCCTCGATCACGGGAGAAGGCTCAGGCTACGTCATCATCGACGATCCGCACGATACCGATGCGGCAGAGTCAGACACGATCCGGACCCACGCAGTTAAGTGGGCGACCAAGACCATGATGACGCGCCTCGACCAGATGAAGCTCGGTCGACGTATCGTGACGTGCCAGCGAGTTCACCCGTTCGACGTCTCCGCCGCGCTTCTGCAAGCGGGCACATGGGTCCACATGAACCTGCCGGCGGAGTACGTACCTTCGGAGAAGTGCCGGATCTACGTCAACGATCCCTACGGAGTGGACGCGCCGGCCGGACGAGCAGTGGTGCCGACGCTCATCTTCGAAGACCCGCGGGAGCACGCGGGCGAGGCACTCTGGCCCGAGCACATCGACCTACCGGAACTGAAGGCACTGAAGCGCGACCTTGGTCCGCGAGCCTACTCCGCCTTCTTTCAACAGAACCCATTGCCGCCGGAAGGCGCGATGTTCAAGGTGTCGGACTGGATCAAGGTCTCGCCGAATGACGTGCCTCGCGACTGCCGGAAAGTGAGAGCGTGGGATCTCGCGTCGACGAAGCTCGAGGCCGGCAAGCTGCCCGACTGGACGTGCGGAGCGTTGGTCGGCAAATCGAAGTCGACCAGGATTCGCTACCTCATCAACATGGTGAGGACGCAGGAGTCCGCACGAACGGTGATGGACCTCATCGTCAAGACCGCGAAAGGCGACGGTCGCGACGTCCCGGTCGTCGTCGAGCTCGAGCCCGGGAGTAACGGCGACTTCATGCTCGCGGCTCTCGTCGAGAAACTCGACGGCTACGTGGTCATCGGCAAGCGGATGTCCCGGTCGAAAGAGCGACGAGCCGAACCGATCGCGAACCAAGCCGGCAACGGAATGTGGCGAGTGGTCGACGATGCGGGTCTCAAGGAAGAGCGACGTTGGATCGAGGACACGATGGGAGTCCTCTCGGTCTTCCCGCACGGAGCCCACGATGACGACGTGGATGCCATCTCGCTGGCGGGCAACACGCTCGACCAGAAGAGCAGGGGGTCTGGATTGACAGTCTCACGGTCTCATCAAGTCATTTCCTGCGGAGAAACTATCAAATACACCGGGCTCAAATCCGCGAGCCGTCTCGAGCCTCGGGCCTGGATTCCGCCTGAGCGATGGAATGTCGCGGTCGCGGTCGCCTACGACGAGCGGTCGAACGACGCTGGCACGGCTGTCTACGTCGCGGTTCCTCACGCGAAGCACCCGATGAACGGAGTGCCGTTCGTCTTCAAGCTCGTGACGCTCGAGCCGGCGATGGGCTCGGGCGCGATCATCGAGCGACTGGAGCGGGCGGAACAGGAGTTCGCCAAGCAGGTAGTCCGCAAGTTGGTCTCCCCGGAGTCAATCAAATTGCAGGAGGCGTTCAAGCTCCGATACCGCAACAAGTTTGGCACATGGTCGAAGGACATGCGGGCTGGCTTCGGTCCCCTACGCGATGCGCTCGCCATCGACAAGGAGAAGCAGCACCCGATCTTCGACGACGGCAGCGGTCGGCCTATGCAGGGGCGACCGAAGATGATGTTCGTCGTTGCCGATTCACAGGTGGAACGGGCGTGGGACGAGCGGGGGCTGAAAAGCCTGTTGGTGGGGCTCGACCTTTACACTGCCGACGATGACAAGGGAGCAGCGGTCGCGGCGGAGTTTCCGCCGGTTCGCGCACTTCTCGGGATGGCAAGCGTCTGGTTTGCGCCTCCCGCTCCGAAGACAAGGCAGGAATTGATCGACGAAAGGATTCCAGACGGACTCGCATACGCGGACCCAGACGGAGGACAGCCGCACTACAACCGAGCGATGGCGAAACGGATGTTTCAAGCCGAAGCAGAACGTCAGGTAGATGCGGACGTCACAGACTTCGAGTTCACTCGACGCTAAGAGGACACCATGACCTATATCGCGAACCCGCTGACCCGGCTGGACCAGGACGAAAGTTTCAACTCGCGTCTTAGCCATCTGGCCTATCTCATCAACATCTGCATGAAGATCGCGCCATCGGGCACGCTTCTGACCGCTGTCACCGACGCAACGACCATCGACACCCTGTGTGCCGGGATCGAAGCGATCAACGTGAAGGCGAGCGAGAAGCGCCGGATGGTTCAGCTCTCGGACGCTCTCCGTGCGGCATACAACTTCCGGCAGATGGACGCGACCGACATCGCGGCGTTCACGTCGGTCAACACGGCATCGACGACGCTCGACCTTCTCTATGGTCTGTGTACCCAGCACAACGCCACGCTCAAGTCGAACTACCTCGGGTGCGAAGGCGGCGCCGCGGGTGGGGAGTTCTATGCCCCGTCCTCTGCCACGATTTAGCGAGTGGGTCCGTCGTCTCTGGAACGGCCGGCGGACCTACTCCAATGAACTCGAGCGGGAGCGCAACTACTGGCGGCAGAAGTGCGAGAGGCTCGAGATGGTCCTCGATTCCCTCCAGGCGGAGCGGGTCGACGATGCGAAGCGTGTGGCGGACGCCTTCGCGGTGGCGGCGACGAGAAAGCCCGTCCACAAGGAGATCGAACCGGCCGGCGAGATCGAGCCGATGTTTGAAACGCCAGAGATGGTAATCGAGAACGCCCGTGCGTCCCGTCGTGCGAAACGACAGGCGTATGCGGATGCCCACGGATTCACCCTCGAAGAAGTGAATGATCTGATTCGTCGCAGGGAACTCACCACGGATTCCATCTCCTGATGTCCACCGACTTCGAGACGATTGGCGGGTTCCCGGCGACGGGAAACGTCCCGATGGAGGACGCTCTCGGCAGCGAGCGCCACGAGCAGATCCCCTTCGGCTCGATTGGGCAGCAGTACAAGGCAACCGGAGATCGGTTCTACAACGACGTCCGGGACGCCTTCGCCCGCCTGCATACCCGTCACAAGCGACTCTCTGCCTACCTGCGCGGGCACCAGTTCACGGACATAGACCCCGACACCGGGGAGATGTACGAGGTTCGCCCCGCGGATCGCTTCGCAATCATCAACAACCAGTACGAGTCCTTCATCGATACGAAGGTCTCGACCATCTCATCGAGCGGTCGGAACCTCGTCGCGAAATGCACGAGACCGGACCCACAGCAGCGTTCGCGCCTGCGCGACGTTCAGCACTGGGTCAACGCCGACTCCCCGTTCGAAGTCGACGACGAGCTCGTCCACGGCTACCAGTGGGTTCTGCGCGGCGAAGTCTGGTGGATCAACTCTCCTGCCCTGTCGGGTTCGGACACGAAAGAACCCGTCACGAAGGCTACCCAGTTGACTGGCGGAGCACCGGCATACTGGTGCCCCGACTGCGAACAAGGGGGGTATCTCGATGAACAGTCAGCACCACAGAATGGTCAGACTCCCCCCGTTGCCGGAACCGTCCCCGGAGCGCCGATGCCCGATGGCAGTGCGCCGCAGTCTGGTCAGACTGGGATGGTCCCTACGCAGATGCCGGCTCCGGGAGCGAACGCTACAGGCGTGGCAAAGCCACCTACTCCCTGCCCGAACTGCGGCGGAATGAATATGGACATCGCGACACCGGAAGCGGTGTCGGTCGAGACCGTGATCGGCTACCGGTCGCGCCCCTCGGCGAAGATCAAGACGGAGACGGTCGATTCGCTCGAGATGTACTGGTACGTCCGTGCCAAGAAACCGTCACTCTCCCCGTGGGTCGAGCGGCGCCGGCACGTCCTGACGTCCGAGATCCAGTCGAGGTTCCCGAATTTCCAGCTCAACGCCCGCTCCACCAACTCGACGTCAGAGCAGGCGATCGGACCCGACATTGAAGGCGACCTTCAGACCGCGGTCGCCGGCCACAGTCCCGATCCGTATGACGTGAGTCGCAACCGATCGCACGATGCCGGCGAAGCACTGACCCAGCTCGTGCGCGAAATCTGGCTCCGACCGAACGAGTTGCACCGCATTCGGCTCAAGGAAACGGTCACGCTCGAGAACGGCAAGGTGTGGGAGCAGGGCACGCGCCTCGATCAGGTGTTCCCGAAGGGATCGTGCGCGACCTTCATCGATGACCGGCTCGCGGACATACGGGAGTGCGCTCTCGGCATTGACGACGAGATCGTCTACGTCCCCGCCAAGCTCAACCCCGAATACGGATTCCCCCGAGCGTCGGAGTCACTTCTCGCCAATCAGGACCGAATCAACTTCATCGACTCCTACGAGCTGATGATGATTGCGATGAACGCCGCGGGCCTGCTCGTCTTCGATGCCGACACGTTCCGTGGCGCCCAGCTTAGAAAGAAACTCGGGCAACCTGGGGCAGCGGTCGCGGCGGAGAACCTCCTGCCGAACGAGCGGATCACGGACAAGATCGAGCGGGTGACGGGCTCCGGTCCCCAAATGAATATCGCAGAAACGCGGGCGGCGACCGTCGGATTCATGACCGCTCAAAACGGCACATTTGGCGTAAATCCCTTGCAGATCGACGGCGGCGGGCCGAACTCGCTTGACACCGCGACCGGTGTCAATGCGGTGCGCGAGGTCGAGAAGCGGATGCAGCAACCGATGCTCAAGCTGCTCGCCGCTGGACGTGCGCGGCTCGCAACGGCGCGGTTCCGGATGTCCCAGAAGTTCTGTGTCGACGAACAGTATTTCGAAGCGAAAGACCCCGGCGGGCGCGATACCGGACGGGAGATGGTTCTCTCGGACATCGACGGCGACTTCTACATGGTGCCCGACGAGTCGGCATTCGAAGCTCGTACCAATGCGGAAGAACGCCAGGACGCCGTTGCCGCGATCAATCTCGGGGCGTTCTCGATGGACCCGATGATTCCTCGCGAGCAGAAGCGGCTCGTGTCGAAGACATTCGGGCTCGACGAGATGTCGGAGTCGGACTACCTGACGTGGCAGGAGAAGGCGTACGACCGGCTCGAGGCTATGAAGGACGAAGCGGAGCGGATGTGGCCGATGGTCGAGCAGCAGATCCCGATGGCGATCATTGCCGTCCAGCAGATGCAGGCGGAAGGACAGCCGACGATGCTCCCGAACGGCGAGCCGCTCGATCCGGTGAAGATGGTCATCGACTTCTTCGCCGCGGATCTCGTGAAGCTCGACGAGAAGGACGAACGCGACAAGGACGAAGTGTTCATGGACGCCTACCGGGACTACTGGTCGACGGCGGAGGCGGAGCGCGACAACCCGTTGATGCAGCGGGCCGGCGCTCTCGCGTTCCAGGCTCGTAAACAGCACATGATCGAAATGCAGGTACAAGATCAGATGATGGCGGCGCAGGGTGCCGCACCGCTCGCTGCAATGGCGACGGAAGCGGAAGACCAGACGGCAGCAAAGCAGGGAGAACGAGAAGAGCGGGCGAAGGATGCGGATTCGTTCCGTAACGAGAAGTCGAGCGAGAAGGAACACGGTCGGAAGATGGAGCTCGAGAAGCAGAAAGCGAGCTCGAAGCCCGGGGTAGCCAAACCCTCATAGGTGACATAGATGAAGATGCGATTTTTCCCAGACGATTTCCTTGGTGGTGGTGGTGATACTGGCGGCTCGACGAGCGGTGGCTCGACGGGCACAGAGGCGATGCTCGACGGCGCCGGGACGTTTTCCGATGCGCTCGGCTTGCCCGACATCGACACCTTGCTCGACGGTGCGGACGCGGCGCCTCCGCCGGCAGTGGGTACGCCGGCCCCTCCTTCCGTCGCTCCCCCCGCTGGCGGGGACGGCGCCGCGCCTCCTGCCCCCGCTCCCCTTCCCGACACCCCGGAGTATTACAAGGCGCAGAGCGAGCAACTCGCGCCCCTCGTCGAGGAGCACGGCTCCATCGAGACGGTGAAGGCGTGGGCGGATTTCGGGAACACCTTCATGGACCCGAACGGGAGCGCGGAGCAGAACTACAACACTCTCGCGAACAAGAACCCCGCGATGTTCTTCGATATGTTGAACGTCGCCGCGCAGAATCAGACGAACCGCGATCACTTTGCATCGCTCGCGCTGGGAACGGAAGTTTCCGCCGATCAGGTACGCGCCCTCGTCGAAGCGGTGGGCGAACGAGATCCCGGCATCGTCGGTCGCGCCATCGAAATGATTGAGCGCATGGAGGCGGAGGACACGGATGTCGACGCCTACCTGCCCGCAAAGGAAGCTGGCGCAAACGCGCCGGAAGCAGACCCCGAGAAGGCTCGACTCCAGGCGGAGCTCGATACCTTCAAGCACACGCAGATGAAGGAGACGATCCGCACGCGACGGGAAGCGTTCGAGTCGAAGCTCGACGCGCCGATCAACGCGGAACTCGCGAAGGTCGACTTCGCGGACGTCAATCGCCAGTGGAAGGAAGCTACTGGATTCGATTTCGACCTAACTGAGGTTCTCGCGGATCACGTCCGCAAGTCCCTGGTCAAGAACCCCAAATTCGGAGCCGCACACCGTCATGCCATAGACGGGAACGAAGTGGGAGTTGCGCAGTATATGCCGGCGCTTTCGACGATCGTCACGAACATGACTCGTCGTGCCCTTGCCGGAATCGGTGCGATCGCGGGAACGAAGCGAACGCGCACAGCTACCACGATTCAGCAAATCGAGAGCGAGAGACGGCTATCAGGCGGACTCGATGCTCCGACATCCACGGGCGGTGATTCCCTCGATGCCTTGTTCGACAAGCGAATCAAGGGAGGGGCGAATCCGTTCGATGCGATGGCGGACCTCGAAGGACTCCTGTAGAGCCGGCGCTCTAAGAGAGGCAACCAGTCATGGCACTCGACGATTATGGTTCCGTAGCTTCCGTCGAGCCGGTACTTCAGCGGCTTTACGACGGGGCGAGCGAAAGACTGTCGCAGCGTGGTTACTACGTCTGCGATATGTACCGCAAAAAGGCGAAGGGCGGGGCGATCGGTCCCGCAGGCGTGCAGATCGCCAATCAGCTCTACTCCAACCCCAACGTCGGCGCAGGCACGGCTCGGGATGGATTCCGCGAGCCCGGTTCTCCGGGACTCGGCGCCCTGGTCTTCTATCCGGTCGGGACGCACATCACCGGCGGAGTCGACGGCGACACGCTCGATGCGCTCGAGACGCAGGGAATGAAGATCCTGGCGCAGGATCTCTCGGGGCGGATCGCGGACGATTTGAAGTCGTACAAGAACGAACGCGAGCGGAACCTGTTCCACGGCGCGAGCGGTGAGCGTGCGGTCGTTGGCGACGTCGCCGGCACTGCGATCACCTACAGCGCGACGACGAACGAGTCCGTGGTCCTGTTCGACGACGAGTGGGGCGTCCGTCATCTGAACGAAGGTGGCGTCTACCAGCCGTTCTCGGGGACGACCCAGCGCGGAAACCCGGGTGGGTACAAGTGCATGGGCAAGTCGCCGACGGCGAAGACGGCCCGCTTCGAAGGCGACCTCACGGCGGCAACGCTCGGTGGTGACGCTCTCGCGGCGAACGACATCTTCGTCAACTACGGATGCTTCAACGCCGAACGCGACGGACTGCCTGAGTTCCTCGGGAACACGGGTCAGTACGGCGGCGGCGACCGGGACACGCAGTTCCGGTATCAGGGCATCCAGGTGACGGCTGGCGGATTCACGCTCTCGGTGACGATCCTCGAGAAGTGCGACACGATCCAGACGTACATCCTCGGCGAGGACTTCGACGCTTCGAAGCTGCTCGACATCACGTCGCCGACGGCGGCTTCGCAGCTCGCGCAGCTCGCCTACGCGAACTACAGCATCAACATGGACAACGCGGTTGCGCGTCTCGGCTTCACGGCGGTGAAGTACAAGAATCGCGTCCTGATGATCGCGAACAACTGCTCCCCGAAGGAGTGGTATCGCCTCAACATGGGCACGATGCAGCATCGCGTGATGCGCAAGCTCGGCCTGTTCCAGAACAAGGCGGCTTCGACCGTTCACGAGTCGCGTTCCGCGACCGGAGTCGTCGAAGACATGTATCACTGGGTCTGGTACGAGAAGGGACAGGACTTCTGCGAGGCAAGCCGCCTCAATCTCCTGCTCTACAACATCGCGAAGGGTTCGAGCGACGACGGTCACTGGAACTAGTCGCCTGACGCGGGGGGATTGCCGGTTCGCCGACGATCCCCTCTCGTCGCGATTCTTGGAGTCACAGGAGAAAACCAATGGCTTTCACGTATGCCAGACCGACCAATGACGCTTCGTCGCCGTCGCCCGCCGGATTCGGGTTCAGCGAAGTCGCCTTCGACATCGTGAACACGGGCGGCTCGACAGGTGGCGTGATGGTGGTCCCCTTCACGACGATTGAAGACATCGAGATCGTCGGATGGACGCCGACGGCGACTGGGGCTTATCCCTACATCTCGGCGACCGGCTATCAGGCAGCGGAGCCGAAGCTGCCGACGATCACCATCGTTTTCCCGGCCGATGTCGACGGACGCCTCCGTCTTCGCGGACGCGGCATGTAACAGACGGGGACACCCGTCCACAGAGTTTCGTTTCACGGGGTCTTCGCCCCGGTGAATGAGAGGACACGACAATGGCAGATCGGTGGAGAAAGGGTCTTATCGGCGGAATCTACAAGCAGATTCCGTTCACCGCGGTGCTCCCGCTTCGAGCGACCACTGCGGATCTCATCAAGATCATGACGGCTGGCACTGTCACCAGTGCAACCGTCGGACTCGAATGCGCGGGCCGGAAGGTGGTGCTACTCGCTGGCGCGGCGGTCACGCTCACGAGCGGAGCCACGCTCTCGCTTGCCGGCAACTTCACGATGCTCGCAGGCGACACGATCACGCTCGTTTCCGACGGTGTGACGTGGCACGAAGTCACGCGCAGTGCGGGTGCGGCGGCTGGCTCGGTCGCGACGGTCGCGGCGGCGGCAGCGTTCCCGGCGCTCGCGACGGAAGCGACGACCTTCATCGTCACGGGCGCAACGGCAATCACGTCGATTACCACGAGTGCTTCGATTGCAGGTCGAGTCATCACTCTCATCTTCCAGTCCAATCCCGTTGTTACGGCTGGCAGCAACCTCAAGCTCGCGGCCGGCGCGAACTTCTCGTCCTCTGCCGACGACACGATGCAGCTCGTGACGGACGGAACCAACTGGTACGAAGTCGGTCGAAGCGCGAACGCATAGGAGCGGCGAGTGGATCTCCGACCAATCACCAAGCGACTCTTTGACGAGGAGTGGCAAAAATTCGGCAAGCCGGCAGTGCCCCAGATTCGCCAGATTCAGAAGGCGGTCGAGGACATTGCCAGCTCTGCCGAAGGGTTGCCGGTCATGAAGCTCGAGTGGATGCCCGACATCCGCGTGTTCCGTGCCGGAAAGTGGCGGCAGGCGGAAGTCGTGGCCCGCATCAAGGCACCCGATTGGGAAGCGGAGGATCTGAAATCAGGTCTTCTGCTCAACAAATGGACGGATGTCGACATCGCGATTCCGCGGTGGTCGATCCGGTTCCTGGTCCCGACTCAGAGCGGAAAGAAGGATTGGGAGAAGCACCGCAAGCAAGCCCTGATGGAGGAAGTCAACGGCAAGGTCGTGGCGGTCATCACGGACGTCCTTGGCGACTACCCCCTTCACGGTTGGTACAAGATGTTCCCCGACGAGGATCTCGGAATCATCGCGCACCACGAGCCCGAATACGCCTGTTGCAAGCGCAAGGTCGCCGACATGGGGATCTGCTACGGACGCTACAAGGCGCCCGACTGGTCCACCGTCGCGGAGCTCCGCGATGCGTGGGGGCAGATGATGACAAATCCCTTCATGTCGAGACGTATGCCGGGAGACGCACCGGCCCCAGGTGAGATCGAAACCGGAGCCCGCCGGATCACCGAAAGCATTGAGAAGCTCGAAGACAAGATGTTCGAGCAGGAGCGGGAACAGATCCAACACGAATTGCTCGAAATGATGAAGTAGCCAATCTTCAAGAGGTCATACCCGTGAGTACGAATCCGAATCCCGCAATCACTGACGCGATCCTGCCGAACCGGAAGGTTCGAAACGGGCAGGACGTTCGTCAGTCCGAAATGGACCGCTCCGACTTCCTGACACAGGCAATGTGGGCGCCCGGTCTCGACGTCCAGCTCAGTAGCCGGCACCAGGGTCGATGGTGCGGCATCACGGTCTTTCCGGCCGCGACCATCGTCCAGATCCTCCCGTTCCAGTATTTTCAGCCGCGCCACAACCGCGGCGGCATCACGCAGTTCACGAGCGTGCATCAGCGCAGCGAACGGCACTGGCGACAGCCGGGTGTCATCGCCCGCTCGCTCGATCTTCAGTTCTCGGACGCCGACATCTCGGGTGTCAGCTACGTCCAGTGGCTCCACGAGCTCACGGACATCGAGGACAACCCGCAAACGTCCCCGTCGTTCGCGATGTACGGAGTGACGCTGTTCCAGTGCTTCCAGTCGCTCACGCTCCCGATCGTTCCGAACGCTCCCGGCGCTCTGTTCGCCCGCCTTCGGCACCTTCAGTCGCTTCGCGGGCTTTCGCTTGCGGACGTCTCGGAGAAGTGCCAGCAGCTCGTTCGTGCGAGCCTGCCGCAGGAGTATTGGAAGTCGCTGCTCGCGGAGATTGAGGGTGCGCACAATGCCATCGTCGGCTCGGAGTACGAAGGGACGCTCTTCAATCTCATCGGCACGATGATTACCGGGTGCGAGACGACGCTCGAGCGCCTGACGAGCCACAGCTCGATGATGCTCGCGGAGATGGACAAGGCGTCTCGCGACAAGCCCGGGAAGGCATCGGCGGACGGTGGCGACCGGAAGGTGTTCTTCCTTCTCGGTCAGGCGGTCCCGCAGCTTTCGCGTAACGTCTATCAGGACGGCGGACAGCGGACCCAGACCCGGGAAGTCGGTGAGACTCAGCCGGCCGGAATGTTCAAGGAGTGCGCAGCGTGCTCGGAGAACATCAAGATCAACGCACGGAAGTGCCGGTACTGCGGCGAGCCCCAACCGATGCCAAGCGAACCGCTCGCCCTGGTGCCGGAAAAGCCCAAGCCGATTGACGTGCCGATCGACGAGGCGGTCGACGATACGTGGCTCGCCGATGCGCTCGAGACGGAGGGTGAGCAACTCGACGATGACGGCATCGACGCTGCATCCGCCCTGGCCGAAATCCCGACGAAGACTCGAAAGGTACGAAACAGAGAGGACTAGCGCGAGATGTTGACGCACGAGGAGTTCGTATCGGGGTTGCAGGCGGACTTGATGTCGCCTCCGGACTCCGTGCTGCCCCTGCATCACATCCTGCGCATCACGCACCGTGAGGACCAGATGATGTCGCGGGATCTGGACCTTTCGGGAAACCACTGGAACCTGCAATCGGTCGCGTTCACGGCAGACGCTTACGCGGACGACTACGTGATAGGCGTCTCGTCGTCGGCATTCGGTCGTGCGCAGTTCGTCGAGCTCGAGATCCCGACACAGGGACGGCGGCGCGTGAAGATGGCGGATCTTGAGGACCAAGACCCGGCAAGCGGCGTGCAGAACTACCCGGGCGGGACGTCGATCCGTGCGCTCGGTGTGTCGATCGCGGATGACGTCGAGGTCGCGATCTACCGGAAGGGCACGGAGATCCACGCTCGCGTGTCCCCGTACCCGCTCGAACCGCTCACGTTCATCGTCTACCACTCCATCGGAATGATCTCGACACCGCGGCTCGCGACCGGCCCGGTCTCGACGAAGGCGGCATCGGCGTTCTGGGACATGCTTCATTCGCGGGTGCTGCTCCAGTGCATCACCTACTGCACGCACATTCCCCCGGAGCAGAGAGCCGAGATCAAGGCGGACCACAAGGAACGGCTCTACCATCCGACGAACGGATGCCTCGCGCAGTGGAACAAGTACCGTCGTCAGGACACGGGTGAGCAGGACTTCATCGCCGACGGGTTCTCCCTCGGGCACCGGCGCAGGGGAGGTCTCTAAATGGCTGCCCCTTCCAACGCATTCGAAGAGATCCTCGCGCACTGTCTGGCAATGCTCGATGCGTCGACCGGCGACGAAAACGCCGATTGGCCGATCACGTCCGAAGACGCGGCGTACAACAAGCTGCATGTGATCGCAAAGATCAGGGACGCAGCGGCGGACGTCGCCTTCGAGATCCTGACCGCTGACGACCATCCGTCACGAGCGGCGTTCCTGACCCTGAGTGCTGCGCTGGCGAATGGCGCGTACCTACCAGTCGCGGTGGGTCCAGCGGGACCGGTTGAGATCAAGAAGAACGCTGCATCTGACTACGTGCTCGGCTACCCGCGGGACGTCCAAATGGTCCAGACGATGCGGGAGAAGCAGATTGTCGTCCGCCATCTCTACTACGCCGTAACCGAAGCAGATCAGGTGTTCTTCACGGGACTGCTCGATGGAGCAACCGACAACAGCAGGATCAAGCTGTGGCTCGGGGTCTTCGATGTCACCGACACTGCCTTCTACGACGATCTTTCAAGGGATCTTCGCAACTGGATCGCGTGCCGGTGCCTGATGACCGTTCAGCCGCGTGGCGGCAACGTGCTTGGTGGCGCCGCTTACTGGGCTCGGGAGTGGGAGCGATTCCTCGCCTCGGTTCGCATGAAGATGCCTCCGCCTCAGATGGTGTCACCAAATCAGGGGGGTAACTCCTGATGGCATTCGTTCTCACAGACTGGCTCGACCGGGTGCTGTTCCAGGTTGGGATGGAGCAGTCGGAGGCCGAGAAAGGACTCTATGCCGACGAACTGGCAGTTCTTGCTGGTGATGCTCTTGTCGACATTGGAAGAACCGTCTGCGGAGACTACGAGCTCGGGCGACGAGGAGTGCCTTCCCTCGCCCATCTGTTCGAGTTCGCGTGGCGCTTTCCAATCCAGACCGGGGGATACGTCGATATTCTCGACACAGCGACGAAGACTGACACCGGCGGCGCCGCGACGACGCGCAACATGCTGGGGGGCACCGTTCGCTCGGTGTACCACATTTCGACCGACGATCCGCCTGTACGGACCAAGGCGACGCGCCTACGCTCGCCGGAAGACCTCGACCGCCCGCAACTCCCGGGACTGATCTATTGGGTGCCGAGAGAAAGCCGGATCGAGACGATCGACCTCGACGGGAACAATCGCTACGACAGTAACAACCTGACGGGATTCCTCGAGGTCCACGCCTGCTTCATTCCGACGCTCACGGACTTCCCCGCTCGCGAGGAACTCCAGGTGCTCCTCGTCGAGACGATGCTCAGGTACGCCCGGGCGAAGCGCGATGAGCGGCTCGCCGCTGCCCTGATGAAGGAGAAAGGCGTATGACCATCTCCCTCGAAGGCGACGACGAGCTGATTCCGCTTCCCGGCGGAACGGACCCGAAGCGAGTCGCGGCGGACGTCGCGGCGAACCGTGCGCACGTTGCGCGGATTCTCGAGGCTCCGGAGACCGACGTCGAGAAAGCTGCGCAGCTCGAGTATTTCGCGGCGATTCAGGCGCGATCCGACGGCGGAGGCGTGCGGCTCAAGGAGCGTCAGAAGCGGATCACGTTCGCGAAGCTGCGTCTCGACGAGATGCTTCAGATGCTCGAGATGTGGGGACCGGACGAGACTGGGCCGGCAATCGACCACGCGAAGCTCGCCGCGGCGTCCTACTACTTCATGCTCGGCCTGTTCCAGGATGCGATCGACATCCTGCCGGCGGGCAACGAAGCGGTGCGGGCTCAGTACCAGCGGTATCTCGATGCGGAGAACCGCGATGACGACGACCTGTGCTCCTGCTCCGACTATGCGGCGCCCGCGAAGATCGCTGTCGAGAGGGGCGGCAAGCTGCTCGACTTCACCGTCTTCCAGACCGCTCACACCGTGATGGGAGAGTTCCCGTCCAAGGACCGGCACGAGTGGGTCATCGCGATCCAGTGCGTCCAGTGCGAACACCTTAACCTCCGGATGGAGCTGACCGACTCCGCTGCCCGCGAAGAGGCGGCAAAGGCACGTCCCGGACCCGACCATATCGTGATGAAGGACAGTGGAACCTGTGGAACCTGTCCCAATCCCTGAGACGATCGGGTTTTCCCGGCCGTATGACCCGAGCGCCAATCCGCTCAACCCAACGGTATGGCGCGACGGGTGCAACGTCCTGTTGCGGGGCACGGATCGTCGTCCGATCTCGTGGAACGGGATGGGCGCGTCCCTCGTGTCGATTGGCGATGTCACGACCGACACGACGCAACCGTTCCTCGACATTGCCCAGCACCCGACGATTGGCCCGACCTACGTCAAGATGGCGACGGGTAGTGCCTCGACGTGGCGCAATAACACGCTCTTCTACTGCGGGACCGGACAGATATTCTTCGGCTCGAGCACGTCGTTCGATACAGCATCCTCGACGCTCAAGGTGCGGCTTGCGAGCGGCACGGTCCTGACTGTCGGGATGGCGGCGCCGACGGTCGCGCCGATCCTGTACGCCTCGAATCAGACCTCTCTCAAGCTCACCGGCACAAGGTCGGTGGTCATCTGGGAAGTCTCGAGCATCACCGGATGGCGCTCGAACCGCTCGCCGGTCTCGAATATCGTGACCTTCCTCAACAAGAAGGCAATCGTCCAGTTCCCCGCTCTGACGAACACAGGCGCAGGCGCCGATGCGTGGGAGGTAGCTTTCACGCCAGCGGGCTTGGGGACCGGCAACGCATTCTTCGAGTACCCCGGCACGATCATGGAGTCGTCGCTGGGCTCGAACGTCGACAGCGGCGGGACGTCTCGACCTCGGTCGATCCTCTTCGACTTCAACGACAACGAGCTCGATCTGACGCGACCGGCTCCGGTGACGAAAGACCCTCCGCCTACCGGTGGTGGCTCGCACGTCGTCGCCTTCGATGCGACCGTGGTCCTGTGCGGCACGTACAAGGGTTCCGGCGCGGGAGTGGTGAACGGCGCCGGGATCTCGCCGGCGGACCTCGATTCGAACGGCGGCAGCTACGATCCGCTCAAGACGAACTTCGCGAGCCCGTTCGAAGCGATCTCGGCAATGTGGCCGCGGCCGTCATCTGGCTTCGCGATGTTCACGACGGCGCATTCGCTCCAGGCTCTATATGTCGTCGGAGGACCGTTCATCGTGGCAGTACGGTCATATTGGGGCAACGAGGGCATTCCGGGTGGGCGAAAGTCCGGGTGTTTCGCCAACCAGAACTTCCTCTGCTACACGTCGAATGGGCCGGCGATGCTCAACGGTGACAGTCCCGATCCGGACTACTCCTTCGCTCTGCCGGTGCAAGACCTGATGGCGCGAAACTTCTCCCCGAAGACCGTCACGGTCGGATGGGAACCGAAGGACAAGCTCGGCGTCTACTGTGGACTCCTGTCCGAAGGCATCGCATCCGGCAACTGGGTGGCGATTCCGTACCGGTTCCTCGACGGCTCGTGGTCGCCTCCCTGCATCCTGCCGGCACAACCGAAGGGCGCGATCACGCTCAACGGGCAGCTCTACCTAATGATCCAGGGCAGTCTGTTGCCGTGGAATATGGGCTCGGCGACCGGCGGTTCCGGGTGGTACTTGCGCGGAACGGCGACGTTCCAGTCTCACGGGCTTCGATTCCGGCCGCGGCGGATGACGCTTTCCGGTACTGCCACGACGATCAAGGCTCGGCTCTACACGAACCTGCAATTCACGGGGACGCCGGCCGAAGTCGCGAGCGGTGCGAACAACGCATTCGGACCCTGGAAGAAGATGCTGCCGTCGAAGAAGGCAGAGTTTGGAATCGAGCTCTACGGACCATCGATCGGTCAGAGTGCCAATGCCTTGCAGATCACGGGAGTTCTTGACCCTAACCAGACACGATGACCCTGAGACGTCCAATCAAGGGAACGCCGCACGCGGCAGACACCGAGAACCTCTACCGGGGGCTCGCGGATGTCACCGCTGCGCTTGATGCACTGGGTAGTGGCACCACGACGACTACGGACGAGGACACTAATCCATTCTCGGATCTAGCCCCGTGTACTCCGGATTTCGTGATTGATCGCGTCGTCGACCCGGCGGGCGAAGATCCGATCTGTTGCGTGAACTACCCGCAGGGAACGCCGGCCACAGTCCTCAAGACCGTGATCCGCCAGTTCAAGAAGGACGGGGTGACGCTCCAGTCCATCGAGAAGAAGATCGTCAACACGTTCGAGGACATCACGGACGCGAACAACGACGCCGGGATCTTGAACTACCGATTTGGCAAGTACCTGCCGTTCAACAAGAACTTCGCACTGTGGCAGCTCATCATGACCGACGAAGCCGGTCACAAGATCAAAGCTCGCGATGAGGGTTCGAACACGCCGCTTGCCCTCTTCAGTACCGGCAACGCGACCCTCGGTCCTCCGAATGGGCAGAACCTTCTGCGGAACGGTCGGTTCGAACGATCGAAGCGGTATTCGGTAACGGCAGCGGTCGCGACCGCAAACGGCTGGACGGCTCCGGTCGAAGGGCAGGAAGCGTGGGCGTGGTTCATCAACTGCGACCGGGAGCGTCCTCTTACGACGTCCACATACGTCGGGACGGTTGCGCGTCCTAACTCCGTAAACCCGATCTGGGACAAGGCGAACGGCATCATCAAGTGGTCGTCGCTTACGTCGGGACCGTCCCAGCGACTCCCACACCGGATCTTGCGTGCGTCGGACATCGTGTACATCTCAGGCTGGCTGTCGAAGTCCTTCGTAATCGGACCAGCACTCGGGGCGGACCTCACTGTCAGCATTATGAGCGTTGACGACCAAAGACCGGGAAGTGCTGGTCTCATCCTGACCCCGCTAGCGTCGGCGACTACGCGAATCGGAGCACCAGCGTCCCTCGCAGTAGTGCCACCACCGACACTCAGCACTATTTCGATGCCGTTCCAAATATCGATCCAGATGCCTTCGACCTACACCGTGGCGTCGACTCCTACCCCGGACAACGACTCGAGCGGTCAGTGGGTGTGGCTCCAGCTCTCCAACCTCGTCGGAGGAGGGCAGTTCCAGATGGACCGGCTACGTCTCGGGTACGGGGATGCGGACTGGTCCCCTCACCCGGACGAGAACGGCGATGGAGTGAACGACGTCGAGATCACGGGCGGCGGCGGGCGTGGCGGCGGCTCCGACTTCAGCGCGACCTCCAATTCTATCGAGCCCGGGCAGGGACTTATACTTCGACCAAGGACGGACTGAATCATGAGCGATTGGCCTTACACCACAGAACAGAAGTCCCTGATGACTCCCGCGCTTTCAGGGAAGAAGACCAAGCGAGCTCGCATCTTGCTTCCCCGGATGGAAGAGAAGACGTATCCGCAGTACGAGCCGATGAAGAAGAAGTCCATTCCTCGTGTCGGCGGGCGGCAGAACGCCGGCCCGACGGCGCGCAACGGGCAGAACAACGGCGGTTTCCGGAAACCGTACAGCTCGTAGGAGGCGATCATGCCCTGGGTCTACACACCAGAACAGCAGTCCGTGATGGACGAAGCGGGGAGCTACGGTCATCAGTACGGCCCGAACGCCCGACAGCTCGGCAACATCGCGGGCGCCTTCGCCAGCGGCAATGACCTCTGGAAGAAGGGACCACACAAGGGGCAGACCGGCCGGATCACTGGTTTCATGGAGCCGATGAACGTCGCGGCGGATGTCTTGAAGACCGGCGCGATTGCCGACTACCGGGAGAACCGCGGCGGCGCGGCGTTCGCTCAGGGTGGCGCGAAGCTCACCGATGCCGGCGCCAGTCACATCGGCCGGATCTACGACCGCAACAAGGGAAACGCTCAGGTCTCGATGTACGGAGCGGCGAGGCAGGGAGTGAACCAACTCATCAAGAACCAGTTCGAATCCGGCGAGAACCGATACCTGCAAGCTCTCGGAATACAGGCGGGCACCGCGAACAATCCCCACAAGGAAGCGTCCTGGTGGGAGACAGCACTCGACATCGTAGGAGCGTAGAAGCGATGGGCTGGGAATACACAGACGAGCAGAAGGACGTGATGACCACCGCTGGCGGCTACGGTCATCAGTACGCCCCTCGATACCAGAAAGACGTCCGCGACGTGAAGAACTTCTGGAAGGGCGACAATCCGAAGGGCAAGCTGACCGACGACTACGAGTCGATGACGGTCGATGCCGGTGTTGCTCGAGAAGATGCGGTGTCGAACGTCTGGGACCAGACGCCGATGGGACTAGGCTCGGCAACCGGCAGTCTGATGGCTGGACGGGCGGCGATGACTCGCACTGCCGGCGACGACGCGCTCACCCGCGGGAAGTCGGATGCCTACGTCCAAGGCGGGCTCAACAAGACAGCGGACGTCGATGCGCAGTTCAATGCGGGTGAGCAGCGATACCTCGCCGCTCTCGGCATCAAGGCAAACGTCGCTTCGAACCCGCACGAGACCGTGCCGTGGTGGAAGCAGCTTGCGATGGCTGCTGTCGGGGTGACGAAGCAAGTCGCGGCGGCGGCGGCAATGGGTGGCGCAATGGAAGGCGGCGGGATCACTGGCGGCTCCGCTGGATCTGCCGGCGGCGGCGGTGTCGGCGGATGGGGCGGTCCCGGCGGATACGACGCAGGAGTGGGGGGAGCATGAAGATAGTTCGAGTTCTTTTCCTGATGATCTGCGCGGTCCTTGCGATCGGGCTCGTTCCGGCGCCTGCGATGGCGACGGAAATCTCCATCAGCGCACACACGATCCCAGGCTGGCAGGGAGCGACGAGCGGCGTCTACATCGAAATCTACGTGGACCGGGCGTTCGTGAACACGAGCGGCATCACAGTCCAGCCGGGGACTCCGGAAGACGGACGGTGGTACAAGCGGTACGCCTGCACCCAGACGACGACGACCGAAGCGGTCTCTGGCGCCACCATAAGAAACCTTGTGGTTCCGATCATTGTCTTGTCCTCGACCACGGACCCGACCATCGGAACGAAGGAGGCGCGATACTCCGCGTACTTCGTCGACGGACAGGGGAACAGGACGCCCTACTACGGATTCACGTCGTTTCGCGTCCCGCCGACATTCGGCACAGCGACTCCGACCGTCGGAACGTGGCAGAACATCGCGTCCTTCAACACTGGTCCCAGTCGTCCGCAGTACGACCTCACGTACTACTCCCGTGAGGAAACGCTCCGCCTGCTCGCCGCAACCATCGCCTCGAGCGGCGGTCTCGGCACCTTCAACGGGCTCAACGGCACGACACAGACCGTCGTCAACCACACGAACATCACATGGACGTCGGTCGGGACGACGCACACTATCGGAGTGACCGGGCAGTTTGCTGTCGGCATCGGTGGCACGGGCGCAGCGACCGCTGCCGGCGCACGTTCGAACCTCGGCGCCGCGGGGTCTGGGGCGAACACAGACATCACGTCCATCGGCGGACTGACGACGGCTCTATCAGGACCACAGGGCGGAACCGGTTTCGGCACTGCGAACCCTTACACGGTCGGCTCGATCCTGTACCCCTCGACGACGACGGCACTGGCGCAGCTCGTTCCCGGTACGGCCGGCTTCGTCCTCACGAGCCAGGGAGCGGGATTGGCGCCGGTGTGGAGCGCGGCGGCTGGCACGATCGGTGGTGGCGGCTCGTCGGCTCGAGTCACGTTCTGGTCCGCGGCTTCGACGATCACGTCAGATTCGAACTTCCTGTTCGACACGGCGACGGATCGTCTCTCGATAGGAACGACCGACTCGACCTACGCGATCAACTTGGCTAACGCGACGTATCTCGCCGGCCGGGGATCGGTCAGCGGCGCCCAGGTGCGAGCCATCGGCATCGCGGCTGGATCACAGGTCCAGTCGGCGACCGGCAGCGGAATCAGCATCGTGGACACGCTCGCAAGCGTCGACACGGTGAATCTTGGGGCTGGCAACACCGCGATTCAGCACGTCTACACGGAAGGTGGTGCGTCTGCGCTCAATCCGTTCCGACCGCTCTACGAGGTCGGGACCGCTGGTATCCACGTCCACGACGGCTTTGCGGGCTCGTACAATGACTCGGCGCGATCCGGCAACTGGCACCTTGCGTCGATTGTCCGCAACATTGGGACGACGCCGACGGTCGCGCTCTACGGCGAAGCGATCGGAGCGGGTTCCGGTGCCGATATGTTCGGTGGCAATTTGACCGCGGTTGCCACGGTCAACAACGTCGGACTGACCGGTATGGAGATCGGGCTTGTTGCTCTCGACGATGGAGTGACGGCCCTGACCGGTGTCAACGGAACAGGTCTTAGCCTGTTCACCAACTCCGACGGGATCGGCCCATACACGTTCTCGAGGGCAATCTACGTTGGAGCCAACACGTCGGTCGCCAACTGGGACTACGGCCTCGAGTTCGCATCGACGAACACGCCGGTGACGACGGCGTTGATATTCGGCGGCATTAGCAATGGTGCGGTGCTCGGAATCGACTTGAGCGGGTTTAACGCCTCGTCGGACCAGAGCATCAAAATTCACAACAACGACGGGTTTTATTCGAACAACGCCGCGGGGACGTCCGCCGTCGCGCTCCTGACGATGACGTCGACCGACTACATCGTTCTGGGCGATGCCTCGGCCGCGAAGGGGATCAACGGCACGCTGCTCTATTCCGGTGCTGGCGCGGAATCCGCCCGCATCGATACGTCGCGGCGGATGGGCATCAACATGCCGGCGACCCTCACACATCAGTTCGGGATTCGCCCGCTGACGACCAGGGCAGTGACCGGCACGATGCAGACGATCGCAGGCACTCCCGCTGTCGTTGGCACGGGCTCGGCGTTCACCACCGAGCTCCGACCGGGAAACACGTTCATCGTCAACTCGGTGTCCTACAAGGTGCTCGACATTCAGAGTGATACCACCCTGACGCTCACGGGCAATGCCGCCTCGAACCTTGCGGGCGTATCGGCGACGACCGACACCGCGATGTTTGAGATCGAGAACGCCGCGGGCGACCATACATTTGCAGAAGTCGACTCGAAAGGGACACTGGTCCTCTACGATGACGGTGCGCTCGATGTCACCACAGTGCCCGCGACGAGTGCGCCGTACACAGACACCGACGGCGCTCTCCGAATCCAGGACCGCAGGAGCGCAAACGGTCGATTCTTGCTTGGATACGACCACGACACGAGCAATGCCTATATCAGCAACCGGACTGGTACTGGTCCGACGGCTGGATGGGGCAATATAATTCTGAACGCCGGGGGCACCACCGGCTACATCGGAATCGGCACGGCATCGCCCGTAGCTCTGTTGACCGTCGAGGGAACCGGCGCGAAGACCGGCGACTTTGTCGCCACGCTGTTTTCAAACACCGCGACGACTGCGACTGGGGGAATCACCAAGATCGCGGCGCTCTACAGCGGGACCGGAAGTTGGGTCGGCACGAACGTCGGCTCGCGGATTGAATTGTCTGGTGGCGTCGATGCGAACCTGAACCGCACCAACTACGCCGTCGTCTCTGCCGGCGGACAGACCCTTCTTGGCCCGAGCCTCTCCATCATCGCGGCGCCGACTGCATGGCTCGACGCATACGCCCTGCCCGTCACGAATATCACTCCTGGAGCTGCCACGCTCACCGCAACAAACCCGTCGGCGGCAGTGACGGGCGTCTCGACGCTGTTTACAAACTATCGGCCCGGGATGGGTATTTCGTTTGGAAGCGACGCCACGGTCTACGAGATCCTGTCTATCACCGACGACACGCATTTGACGCTCACCGCTGCGTACACGAGCGGCGCCACACAGTCGCCGACCGACTCGTGGGTCGATACGCAATTGGTGAAGGTTCGTAGCGGCGCCGGTGCAGAGAAATTTCGCGTGCTCGGGAACGAGACCGGCGTGATCCATCTCGAAGGAATAGGCACCGTCCCGACGATCGCGGCGGGCACGGGAGCGGGGACGACGCCAACCGTCTCTATCGCCGGAACGGACATCGCCGGGACCATCTCGGTGCTGACTGGCGCGGCGCCGGCCACGAGCTCCACCGTCGTGACGATCACATTCAATCGGCAGTGGGGAGGCACCACTATCCCTAAAGTCATCCTAGTGCCGACGAACCGGGCCGCGGCGGAACTGACCGGCACGAATCTCGCCTACGTCACGCAGGCATCTACGACGACGAGTTCGTGGGTTGTCACATCCGGCTCGGTTGCCCTCGGCACTCCCGTCACGTACACGTGGAGCTATCTCGTTATTCAGTGAGGACCACATGAAACTGCGAATCATCAGCGCGATTGTCGCACTCGTCTTCGTCCTGAGCCTCGTTCTCGCTCCTGCGGCGTTCGGCAAGGCGAGACGGGCATACCTTCCGATTGTCACCGTCACGACCGCTGCCGTCTCGACCTTCACGAGCGACACGACGATCACTTCTCGCCGGATCAGCTTTCAAGCTGGGTCTGTCAATTCTGCGACTATCTTCATCGGCGATTCGACGCTCGATGCGACGTCCGTGACGACGCTCCAGAATACGTCCCTCGCTACCCTCGGGGCGAGTGTGGCGTGGAGTCCGCCGTTGTCCGACTTCGCCGACTCGCAGAACGAGCAGTATCGTCTAAGCGAATACCGAGCCGCAGGAACGACCGGCGACAAGGTGCGCCTCATCTACGAAGTGATCGAAACCCCGTGAATCTCATGAAGATCAAGAAAACGCTTCTTTTTCTCGCATTCATCTTCGCCTGCACGCTGACCGCTTACGGCCAGGAAGCCGAGTTCTCGAGTTCCGGCGGCACGGCCGGCGCGATCACGGCCGCTCCCGGTTCCGGCACGGCTGGCAAGCTGCCCGTGTTTGCGTCCGCGACCTCGCTTGCCGACTCCAAGTGGACGATGTCGGGGACGAACCTCGGCACGGCGACGCTGTATGACGATACGTTGACGATTGGGGTCACACAGCGGATTTTGCGTGCTGGGGCCGGGCAGGGTACGACTCCCTTGGAGGAGTGGCGAGCCGCCGACGACTCGGTGCTGCTGCGAGTCACCAGCGGCGGGCATCTGCTCGGAAATGCCAGTGCCTCTCTTACTGACGCGCTGCTAATGAAGTTCAACGTCGGCGCGTTGCTCGGCAACCCTGCCTTAGTGCTAACACGGGGAGACGGCGGCGGTGGCGCGTCCGTGCAGGCATCGTCAGTCATCATGGATACCTCCGTCAGTGTCTTTAGCGGCGATTATTCATGGCGTGGCGGCGTTACGTCATTCGATCTAGGCAGCGACGTGCCAGTGCGGATTTCTACGGACACCAACGCCAACTCGGGCACCTACGACCTCGGCCTCGCCCGCTCCGCCCCCGGCATCCTCAAAGTCACAGATGGTAGCACTGGCAGTGGCGGCATCGGCATCAGTGACGCCGCAACCGCCACCGTCACCGATGCGCTGATTCTGCGCCACGCCACCACGGATGCTGGGTTTGGGCAGGATGGATTTGGCACGGGTCTGCTGTTTCAAGCTGAGAATGATGTCGGCACCATGCATGACGCTGCCTCGATTGACGCGGTGTTTGTAGATAGCGCGGATGGGAGCGAAGACTCAAAGCTGCAACTGGTGACTATGTACAACGGCACCCTAACGGAGGCTGGAGTATTTGACATTGATACGGGAAACCCGCGACTGACATTCAACGGATCATTTGCCATCGTCAGAGCCTCTGCGAATATGGCAATAACCCTTGGCGGCAAGATTTACTTCACCCCTGAGACTGCCACAAACGCATGGATAATGTCAGGCGCGTCCCTTTCCCCCGGCACCACTAACGCCTACAACATTGGTACGACAACCGAGTTTGTCAAAGACTCCTACCTCGGCACCTCGATCCAAGGTGCTCGCACAACCGCCCTCACCGACAACGCGGCTGCGAAGATCTTCGTCACGATCACCGATGCGACTAGCGACACCGCTCTCGGTGGCGAAGTGCAGTACGTCGTCGAAGCGATCGACGCCGGGACCGCGATGCAGGTTCGCAGCGGAACGCTCAGGTACTCCGCGTCGAACATCGGCGGCACCGTCACGGTGTCCGTCGTCGATGATCCCGACTTCGCGGCGCATCTGTCCACCGGCACGCTCGGGGTGACGTTCTCGGCGACCGTGACTGGCACGACGGTCAACCTGTTGGTCGTCGCCGATACCTCGCTCGATGCTGGCGCGGAAACGGTGCAGATCAAGCACCGCACCTACGTCAACAACGGGTCCGGCACGGTCACACCGCAGGCGTAGGACACCGATGCTAGTTATCGCCATCATCGTGACCGCTGCCGTGGCCATTTTAGGCTTCAACGTCCTGTGGTGGCTGTATTTCGGGCCGACGAGGAGATTCTGATGCGCTGGATCTGGACCTATCTGCGAACCGCCGGCGACAACTTCGCATACGTCGCTCCCGGTCTGTACAGATCCGCCACGCCGTCGCCCGAGAACCTTGCTCTGTGGCAGCGAAAGTACGGCATCAAGACGTGGATCGACCTTCGCGACGTTGACGATTGGGACGGCAACGAGCGGACGGTGACGGACAAGCACCGGAACTACGACGACCAGATCGCGACGTGTCGACGTCTCGGGATCGAGCGAGTCTGGTTGCCATGCAGCGACCGCCTGCCGATGCCCGAAGAGACCATTCAGAAGTTCCTCGCGATCCTGGCAGACAAGTCGAAAGGCGTGATCCTGTTCGGATGTGCCGGAAACAGGCATCGCGCCGGCCTGCTTTGCTGCATGTTCCGCATGAGGGTGCAGGGGTGGTCTGAGAAGGAGGCGATGAAAGAAGCGCACAAGCGCGGCTACTACCGCTTCGGCCACGAGAGGTTTGACGATCGCTTCAAGGAGTTGATCGCTCAGGCTGAGGCGGCGAGGAAGTAAGTGCAAATCGCGCTACAATCAGAAGGTTCGAGGCGAGGAAAGCGTGCAGCGATCCCCGCCTCTCGACGCGAAAACCTAATCAGGAGGTTCTCTGCCGTGGCGAAAGAATATACCAAGACTTCCGTGTGCGAGAGATGCGGCCGGTCGTGGGTTCACAACAAGTACACCCATCCGCGCTTCTGCTCGAGCGACTGCTCCAACAAGAGACGGGGCGATAACTTCGAGGCGCGGTTCTACGCCCGCATCGACCGGTCGGCCGGGCCAGACGCCTGTTGGCGGTGGACGGGTCCACGCGACAAAGACGGGTACGGGAAGGTCGTCCACTACTCAGTAGGAGACACGCGGGCGCATCGGGTGGCTTTCGAGTTCCACTTAGGTCTGCCGCTCGGGTCGTTGACTGCGGATGTCATCGTGCGCCACTCCTGCGACAATCCGCCGTGCTGCAATCCTGCTCACCTACTGTCAGGCGGTCATCGGGAAAACACCGACGACAAGATTCGGCGCGACCGCCACACAAAGGGCGAGGATGTCAACACGGCCGTTCTTACGGAGGCAGAGGTTATGGAGGCTCGGGAATTGTGGCGCGACGGCTTTTCAATCAAGTCGCTGGCTGCGAAGTTCGGTTTGTCGAAGTCTGCGATGCACTATGCGGTGAAGGGTAAGTCGTGGAAGCACCTGCCGCTCGTCGCACTCTGCCTTCTGCTCCTCGTCGTGCCGGCGTTCGGGCAGGGTCGCCTCGTCATCACCGACGGGTCGACTCAATCGGAGTACGGTGCGCCGTCGTCCGACCGCAACGTGATCTGTCCGGTGTGCGAGAAGGCGGGCAAGAAGTCGACGGTTCGCCGCTGGCTCGGGTACTCCAGCACGATGTACTTCTCACCGAACCTCTACGAGCGCACTGAGGCTCGCTTCTGGGATGAGGACGGTCGCTACCACGATCACGAGCTTGCTCAGGAATTGCTCGTCTGTTCAGCCGGCCATCGGTTCTACGACTTCGATGACCGACGGTGCTGGTGCGAATGGCCGCACAAGCGATACGTCGTACTCGACGAGGTGAAGACCGACTCGATCACGGTGCCGTCGGGGACGCTACAGCAGTTCTTTATCACTCCAGCGTCCTACCAGCACCCGTTCATCAAGCCGGACCTTCAAGCCCAAGCGTCTGCCGCTGCCGTCGACCGAGCCAAGACGCTCGCGCACCCACAGTCGGACTACTACAAGGAAGATGCCTTCAACTGGGTGTTCTGGCTCGGTTCGGCCGGCTACTGGGGATCGTTCGCCGCGGACATCAAGACGACGATGGGATCTCTCGAGCGCGGGTCCATCGAACTCAACCCCGTCTTCGGCCACTCGAACGGCCACGCTGTGCGCTACACGGCAAATGCCGTTGCTACTGCGGGAATCTACGGAATCGTCGTATATTGCGAGAAGCGCAATCACCGACGTCTCGCTCGTGCATTGCTCTACGTCGGAACGGCAGTCAGGACCGCTGCGGCAATCTGGAATCACAGCAGACGGAGGTAGCGTGGGGCGAGTTCACATTAGATCGACGTGCGAGCGTTGCGCCTGCGCCTTCTCGTGCCGCAAGCGTAACCCTCCGACACGGTTTTGCTCGAAGCGGTGCGCTGCCATTCCGGAAGGGTGCGTCACTCAAGCTGACGTGTTCTGGTCGAAAGTCGACAGGAACGGTCCGGTGCCTGAGCATATGCCTCACCTTGGCCCGTGCTGGATTTGGACCGGAGGGCGTAATGATAAGGGGTACGGTCAGATTGGAATCGACGGCAGGACTGAGTTCGCGCATCGTGTCGCCTGGGAGATGACGAACGGTCCGATTCCCGGAGACAAGCCCTGCGTCTTGCATCACTGTGACACGCCCCTGTGTGTGAACGTCGCCCACCTCTTCACTGGCACCAAGGCAAACAACACCGCAGACATGCACGCGAAAAATCGGCATCCGTTCAAACTCCCCACCGCTGTAGTGCTCGAAATTCAGCGGCGATGCGCGGAAGGTGAAAGGAAGCGAGACATCGCTGCCGATCTCAATATTCACCCGTCGTCGGTCTGGCGAACCGTTCGCCGGCTTGCGGCTTGACAGTCCGGAACCACAACCGAAGGAGATGACGTCGATGAAGTTCTATTCTCGAATCGCAATCGGTTTCCTCGTGACGATGCTCGTCCTTCTGACGGCACCGTACTCGATCGCGCAGGCGTCCGGCCCGCCGGTCGGTGAGACCGCCGTCGCGAAGACGGTCGCGCCCGTACCGGTCATTACCCTGACGACCGACGATCTGGCCACGCTCGCGGATTCCGTCGAGCAGCTCACGAAGGCAGACACGGACCTACAGACGGCACGTCTGTTCGGTGAAGCGGCACAGGCGAAGGCGGATCGGGCATCGATGCTACTCGAAGCTCGCAAGCTGCGCATCCTGGCACTCAAACACCTATCACCCGAAACTCACGAGGTCGCATACATTGCACCGAGCGAAGGAAAGCCAAAGGGTGAATGGCTCATTCGTCCAAGACCGCCGGCAAAGCCTCAGACGGAGTGAACGGTGAAACCCGGAGGGGCGACGGCGCCCCTCCAACACAAGCCCGCCATGATTATCAATCGCGAACACTTCTACGACGTCCTTCAGACAACGATGTACCCCAAGGGTACAAAGCTGGCGCTCGCCCAACCGCAAGTCGACGGGCTCAACTTCCTGCTCGAGAAACTCGAAGCGGACGACCGTGTGAACACGCGCATCCCGTGGCTCGCTTACATCCTCGCGACCGTGAAGCGGGAGTGCGGCGACGAGTGGGAACCAGTGGCAGAGAAAGGACCGCGGCGATACTTCGACAAGTACAACCACCGCGCAGACCTCGGACACCACGGGCAGAAGTTCGTGATGCCAAACGGCGAGACGGTCAACATCGGATTCGCAATGCGCGGGCGCGGCTACCCCCAGACGACTGGGCTCATCAACTACACCTATTTCAGTAAGCGACTCGGCATCGATCTTGTGAAGAACCCGGACCTCATGCTCGATCGGCAGGTTGCCTATCAGACGATGATCATTGGAATGACCGAAGGACGGTTCACGGGCAAGAAACTGCTCGACTACATCAATGACCAGAAGACTGCGTATCTCTACGCCCGTCGCATCATCAACGGGCTCGACCACGCATCTGAGATTGCAGCGCACGCGAAGACGTTCGAGCGGGCACTGGCAGCATAGGAGCAATGACCGTGAAACTCGACCAGATCCCTGACAGCCTCTACGTTGCGATCGTCAGCCTCGCACTTATTATCGCGTATGCCGTCGCACCTTCCGATGGAGTCCTCCAGCTCTTGACGATGGCTGTCGGCGGTCTCCTCGGTCTCGCAAAAAACCGGATGTCCGGGGGCACGTCGGTCATCCAGACCGGAGCCAATGCCCAAACGACGGCGCCACAGGAGACGAAACAGTGAGGATATTCTCATGGATACTCAACTTCATTCGAGGCGAGCGACGTCGGGTCGCGGACAAGCTCCGCCCCTTCGCGCTAGCGGTGGCGGAAGACCTCTTCAATCGGGACTTCGACCAGGACGGGATAGTGGCGGACGCCAGGACGGAGTTGCGGAAACTCCTGATGGGGATGACACCCGCGATCCTCAACCAGATCCTCAAGTCCTATGTGGCACCGGGCGGAGCGATCCGGACGGACGTCATCTCGGTCCTGCCGGTCGAGGTACTCAAGAAGGTGCTGGCGATTGCACTCCTGATTCACAAGCTGCGTGGCCAGGGTTGGCCTATCTCACTCGACACGATCCTAAAACACGGCTACTCCCTGCTCGACTCGGTGCTTCAGGGAGCATTCGAGGACGGGCGGTGAGCGACGTGAGCACCGCACCGCGCATCTCCATCGAACGAGCCGAGAGAGCTCTCAGCGTGATCGAGCGTATCGTCAACGACGCCACCGGGCTCAAGGTGAGGATTCACGCGATGATAATCACCTTCGCTCTGTCGATGTCGCTCGCGACGGCACCCACTGTGGGTGTTACGCCGGCCATCACTGCCAACGCACCGTGGTGGGCTCTAGGGGCAGTGCTGGTGGGGTTGCTGCAAGCGTTCTCCCTCGCGCACACCAGCGAGCGTCTGAGCATCCTGTCCGGTGTCGCCACTGCGGGATTGTGCTTCGCAGTGTCGTTCATGACGTTCTACGAGGCCCCAACGTCGTTCGTCGCAACCGGATTCCTGAGTCTCGGTCTCTGTTGTCTGCTGCCCACACTCCGTCCGCTACTCAAGAAATGACACGATGCTCGAAGCACTCATTCCCCCGCTGGGAGTAGCCTGCGCAGGCGCCGTTGCTTGGGCAATACGCCGCGGGGTGAAGTACCTCTTTGCCGTAATCAAAGAGAAAAGCGACCGAGAGCGCACGCTCGAGCAGAAGGCTAATGAGGCAGATCGGACGGAAGGGAAGTTGCTACTGGACCGGTTCACGGTTCTGGGCGAGCAGCAGGAGAGTTTCACTGACGGTCTGGTCGCGTCTACGCGCAGGCTGAGTGCTGCCGTCGAGCGAAGAGACAGGACCATCGAGGCACTCCACAAGGAAGTCGCATCAGAGCGCGAGGAGAAGCACCAACTGGCGCTCGATCTCCGGTCGGTGAGTAGAGACCTTGATGAGGCGAACGCGACGATCGCTCGCCTCCAGGTCAGGCTCGACGGGTACGCTCAGGGACGCTCGGACTGATCCAGCGCCTTCGCGAGTGCTTCGAGGGCGGCGAGGAGGGTGGGCGCGTCCCTCCACGGGAGACGGTCGTCCCGCTCGTCTTCGCTGGCAGCAACATAGCTGTCCATCAAACGTCGAACGTGAACCTCGGCGCTAGGCGCCACTTGCCGCCGTGGTATCGAACGACCGGCCGAACGGGAGGGGTCTCGCTCGACACCTACCACCCCTCCATCGGGTTTTCGAGATACACCTGAACCTGCCGGCGGATCTCGTTGGTGCAGTGCTTCACACGAGCGGTGTTCCACGAGGCTCGAGCAAAGAACCGCCAGCCGAAGTCAGTCGCCGGCACGCCTTGGTGCCACGAGCGAGCGTCGAAGAACACGATGTCGCGAGGCTTCACGAAGTAGCTCCGCAGGGGGCCGCTTTCGACCGTGGCCGGCTTGTCGAGCCTCGCCATGACCTCGGAGTGCCACTGAGCATAGATCGTCTTGCCAAGGGGAACGTCGTCGAACTCTGCACGCCCGAGCGCGAACTGGGTGAAACTGCCAGACCCTCCGACGATCGTCATTGCGTGCTTCGAGTCGTAGTACTCGCCCGGTGCCTTCCCGTCGTGGAATTCGGGATAGAACGGCTGTCCGTCGGAGCGCAGACGGGGAACGTCGTCGTGGTGGAAGCCGGGAATGCACGGATACCAGCCGGGCATGAGCATGTGAACCCGGGTGTCCACAACGATGTCGGTGAGGCTCAGATCGCGACGGCACGCGAGGAGCCTTCCAAGGAAGTCCCGCGTAATGGGACCGCCGTCGATCTCCGCGCACGCGCCATCCGCGTTGAACAGCATCGGCTCGTTCTTGATCTTGGATTGGTCCCACACGCGCATCTGGTGGTCCCCGACGGTGACTTCACTGATGAGTAGTTCGCCCAAAGAGCCTCCTTGCCGCTTCGTTGCGCATCGCTTGCACGACGATGCTGCACCGTCGGTAGTCGACGTGCGAGCCGTGGATCTCGCTCGTGACGTCGTACTGGACGCCGATGTTGCCGCCTTTGGTGCGCTCGCCATAGGCGCCAAGGGCACCACCAAAGCCAAACCATATGCGGTAGAGCCCTGCGACGATCCAGTCTCGCGGGGAGAAGAACACGTTGACGCTCGTCCCGTACTCCGCGAGTTCCCACCGGTACTTACTCAGGTCGCGACCGCATGCGCCCGCCTTGAGCCACAGACCGTCGACAACGCTGTCGCACTGCATCACCGCTTCGAGAGCGATCGGCACACCGAGAGAGTGCGCGTCGATGTCGATGGTGAGCGGACCCTCGTCGCCGATGTCGTCGATGACCTTCGCGAGGAACTTCGCCGCCCGCTTCACCGCTGTGAACTTCGTCATCAAGTACGCGATGCCGCTTGCCCCACCGGGCCACGCGAACATCACGAAGGCGTCGAAGCTGCCGCTGTTGCGATTGGTGATCTCCGCGCAGAGAGCGTGGAGCTGGTCGACCGTGTTTGCCGTGCCGTGGACGATCACCAGCACTCGCTTGCCCTTGAGCGTGGAAAGGCTGTCGCCAGACCAGAAGATTCCTTCTGAGAACACAACGCTTCCACCGAGCTTGTTCCATCTGCACGATGCGAAGATCATTCGGATGCCTCCTCGTCGCGCCGCTTCCAGTCGGCAGCTTCAGCGCGAGTCTGCGGCTCGAAGATGTCGGGCTCGGCATACGTCAGCTTCGGATGATGCTTCTCGTAGCAGAACTTGCAGATGTGTCCGTCCTTGAAACGGACCAGGTTGACGAGTTCGACGGGCACGAGGCACTCGTCGCAGGCGTAGGTTGGTGCATCCATGTTCATGCGTATTGCCTCGGTCCAATGCCGATCGCTCCGTCGGGCGGCTCGGGTTTCATCGTGAATGGCCATTGGTGCGTGACGAGTTCGAGCAGGCGACGAGCCTCGAACACGTCACCCTCGATTGACTGAATGCCGATGCCGCGACCGGGTTCGTCTTCGGCGCCGATGATCGTGACGCTTGAGCGGTCGAGTTGGACCGTCATCATCAACCGGCCTGCCATCGAGCCGGAGAGCACCTTGATCGTGCCCTCCGTCTCGTGGTCGAAGAAGCTGTACGAGTGGTAGCGGACGTTCGTCGCGGCGTTCTGCTCTCGAAAGCCGCCGTCCCAGACCTTCGCCTTGAATGCCTCCACGTATGGCTCGAGAGCGTCGTTCAGAACGATCTCGCGCAGGATGTGGAACGGAAGTTGCACAACTTCGTTGGGTTCAAATTTCATTTCTGGTCCAACTCCCTGTACTCGAACGTCAGGCAGTCGCGGGCGCGGGCGGAGGGTTCGTCCTGTAATAGCGGCGGAATCCAGCGAGAGCGGCCAGTTCCGTTACAACAAGTGCAGGCAGCGATACGATTGCACCAGTCGCAGGTAGAGACGAACCCACGCCCGTTACACCACTGGCAGCGTTCTGTGCGCTCACCCATCATCCCCTCCGATCGCCTTCGCGAGGTTTTCGAGCGCGGCGAGGAGGGTTGGGCCGCTGCCGTGCTTCCCGCGAGCGTGAGCGCCCCACGTCTCGACAAGTTCCACGGTGTCGATGTCCTTGCCATCCATCTGCTCGTCGCAGCCGGTCTCATCGCCGATCATCAGTGCGGTCCCGAATCGCTCGCAAAGTTCGCCGATCCTGGCGCGGCGGGCCAGCGTATTATGACGCTCAATCGTGGTCTCGGACGGTTCCTCGTCCTCTATGTCCTCAAGCTCGTTATCGAGCCTGTATCCGCAGATGCAGAACACGCCTTCCTCGCTGGCTTCGACATCTCGGCCGCAGTTCGGCGTCGGGCAGGGCATCAACTCATTCTCCATCGCTTCCTCCGGCCGCACAATTTCTTCGCGGTCCCGCTCGTGTTCCTGTTCACGCTCCTGATAGGTGGGCTGCGCGCTGATATTCGTTCGTTCACTCATCGCTCACCTCGAAAAGCCCGAGTTCGCGGCCTGTGTCGAGCAGACGCTCCAGCGCGTCGATGTTCACGAGACCTCCTTGGTGGACCAATGTGTTAACGAGCCCCAGGCTGAAACGGGGTGGTCCGTAGTCCGCGACCACCCCGCTCGATTTGCCTGTGTCTACGCGACGACCGGGATCGGCGGCATATTACGGGATGCCATCTGCGCGACGAGCCACTCCTTGATCGACTCGACCGCTTCGACCTTCCACGCGCCACCGTCGCCGGTGACGAGCGTTGCCGCGAGCGGTTCCTTCCGGATGCGAAGGACGAACGGGCTCGAGGGTTGCTGGACTTCGGTGAACGTCCGGATCGGAGTGAGCACCACCGGGTTCTTGATCTGCACCGGCGCCTTCGACGTCACGGTCGACTGCACGACGATGGTCTGGGACACGCCGTCGTCGGAGAGCTCCATCTCCTGCAAGTCGCGGATATTCCCGACCGACTGCAACACGTCGGCGAAATCGCCCTCGTTGCGGAACGTCGCCATCAGCTCGATGGCGAACATATCCGGAGTCGCCCATCCTCCGATGAGACTGCGCTTCGGTGCTTCGAACGTCGCACGGCAGAAGGCGTGGCGAACGAAATCGTGCCCGAAGGGTTTCGACACCACCGAGACCGTCCGGTGGTCCTCGATGTGGATGACGAGCCCAGTGAAATGCTCGGGCTCGCTGAAGTGCGATCCGATGTAGTCGATGAGTCCCGTGAGCGTCGAGATCATCATCGTCGGCGTGGTGGGCTCAACGTGCGGGACGTAGTGAATCGGGCGATTCGCATACGTCTCCCCGTTGACGACGACGAGCTGGACGTCCATCTCGCCGGTCTTCTTGATTGCGTCGAACTCTTCCTTGGAGATTCCCATTTACGACTGTCCTCCTGTGCTTCCGATCTTTCGGAGCTTGCCCATGTCGACGACGCCCTGGGCGTCGACGGTCATCGTCTCGCCCTCGCGAAGCCCGCTGGCTCGCTGGACGTCCTGCTCGTACATCGGCAGGTTGGGCTGATTGTGGTTGTACTCCGTGGCGACGACGGCACCGCTGCGGTCGATGCCAACGTAGAGCAGGGTGGACGAGGGCACCGGACGCGCCAGGGTGAGCTTGGAGTCGAACTCGAAGCTGCACTGGGAGCGTGAGTGGTTCGGCTTGAACGAAAAGACGTGCGTGATGCGACGGACCTTGGTCGGGTCCGTGTTCACGTCGCGGATGTTGCGAATCACGAGGTCCATATCCTCGGCGAAGCGTTCGATCACCGAGCCTCCGTTGATCTCGTTGAGCGACACAATCTGGATTCTGCTCTCAGACATTCGGTTCTCCTTCTGTGGTGGGCGGGGCGACGAGCGGATACAGCTCGTCGATGATTGCAAGATATTCTGTACGCCCCTTGGCGCGTTCGATCAAATGCTCGCGGACGAACGGCGTCTCCTCCCACTCGTGCGTGGCGAGGTATTCATTCGTCCACTGGTAAATCTCATCTCGCGGCGTGAGCACTGCCGGCGGTTCGTCGGGTTCGCGGTTCACAAACAGCGACTCCCTATCGACCTCGATCTTGGTCCTAACCGGGATCTCGTCAGTCAGCGAGTCTCGCCATCTTCCGTTGCGAAGCCACGTCGAAGCGTGAGGCGTGTACGTCGGATCTTGACCGAATCGAATGAGCTTGAACCGGTCCCCGGCTCGGAAGACTTCCGGCACGTCGTCGAGCTTGATCTCTCGCATCCAGACTTCCCGGGCTCGGGAGATCGGAGAGCACACGTCTGAACTCCAGTCACCCAATCAGATC
>OFQY01000018.1_pt1 | contig 59103 bp, 52 predicted proteins | sample 1542991 | NCBI WGS metagenome assembly OFQY01 (sample SAMN07774224, study PRJEB24372) | wastewater metagenome | isolation source: Exp Tend VB 10WW | collected 2016-02 | reverse complement strand
AACAAGTACAAGTCTGAAGCGCATCGGCACTTTATTGAATCACAATGTCCAATTGATGGCACCGGATTCAGGGGTGCATTAGCACCAGAACTCAGTCCGTTAATTGACCCCCTAGATGACCATGGTCAATATCATGGCGGAGACGAATCGGTTCCTATGAATCCTCTTGCAATGCAAGAACGACAAAGCGATGTATCAAACGGTTGGATTCGTGAAGCCAGAAAACCATCCAAAGATGAAGAGTTCAGACCAAGTCCGTATCAGAAATTCACAAGCTGGGAAAACAAACTATACGGAATCGTTCTGAGCATCAATCCGCCATTACCTTTCTATGCACAATATGCCGCTGGTCCGGACGACCAGTACAGGCTTGATGGCGCGTTCCCTGATATTCAATTAGGCGTTGAGGCCGATAGTGAAACCTATCACTCGACTCCAGAATATATTGAAAGAGACCGCTACCGAGATTCACAATTGGCAGCACAGGGCTGGACCTTATTGCGATTTACAGAGAGCGAACTTAAGGAAAGACCCGACGAGGTTCAGGCGTTAATTATGCGCACCATCCAGCATCTAATCAAGCGCAAACTCGGAAACTAACAAATTGGCGGCGAAAGCCGCCAATTTTACTTATTCAAGACGATTTTTTGAAAACAAGTAGGTCTAACACCAAATATTACCGAACGCACATATAGACGGTAACTTTTCAAAAAGTTGTTTTGGAGCAAGCATGTTACGAAAGGGCATATCAGGAAGCCTAATTGGGCGCAATCAAATAGAATTCATTGACCCTGCCGAGGCTCGGCGGGTAATCATTGCTGCCAAAAAGGGTAAACAAAGCCTGTACGCAGACCCATCAGATGTACTGAATCGAGACGTTGACGGCGATTTCGATTTGTTGAAAGAAATGAACGACCGCCAGGGATACAATCTCTTGTGGGTCAGATGTCGTGCAATTGACGCAGACACAGTCAACGCAAATGGCGATTACTTCTCAGCAGAAGAGCTTCTTAAAGAAGTCATTCACAACGGCAAAAAGGTCCCAGCCTACAAAACCTTTGAAGGCTGCCCAATCCACACCAATCATGATAACAAAGACATCATGAAAGCCAAGGGTGAGGTCGTCTATGCAGAGTGGGACGACAAAAACCAGTGCGTGTGGTGTACATTCTACATCTCAGAAGATGCATACCCAGAGATTGCCAATGGTATTCGTATTGGTATGATGAGCGATGTCTCAATGGGATGCACGGTCGAAAGCGGCTTGTGCTCCGTTTGTGGCAAAGAGGCTGTTCGTGTTGATGACTACTGCGAGCACCTTAAGAAATACAAAGGCAAGAGATTGCCTGGTACAAACACCAAGGTATACGAAAAGAACAAGGGCATCAAGTTTATTGAACTTTCGCTGGTCAACGATGGTGCATTTGACAGTTGTGCAATTAGCGAATTGTACGACCAAGACGAGCTGACTCAGAAAGCACTTGAACTAAACCGAAGAGTTGCCGAGATTCGAAATCACGTTTTGACAGCCGGACACCTTACTGCCGGAATGACACCGTCTGTGCGCAACGCATATGAGGGTATGTTGAGAACTGTCGTCAGCACAACCACAACTGCCGTCAGGGTGGCACAGACACAAGTAGACAATCCACAGTTGCTGGCCACTAATGGTGCAAATGCCAATTCTACCGTTGCCGGAATTTTGAAGGCACTGGGAATGGATGCAAGGCAACAACTCAATGTACTTGATTTGCTCAATGTTGCGCTTAACTTCCTCGAAGTTGCAATTATGCAGATGTTCACACGCAAAGACAATGTTGATTTGCAACATGTGTCAAAGATTGCTAAAGCAATGTCTGACCTTCAAGGCACAATGCAAGACTTAATTGACGATGGTGTTGATTCGCCAGTCGGAGCAACAGCGGGTACCGGTGGTGCCGCAGGCACATTGCTCAATCCAGGTGGCGGGCAAACAGGACAAGCACCTGCTGGTCAAACACCTGGGCAACCAGCACAACCATATAGCCCGGCAGAAGGCGGCGTCGGACAAATGATGTCACCTGTTCAAGTAAGTGAAAGGTCATTCACTACTGAAAAACCACTCAATCCACTACTTGGTGCAAGCAATAAGCATCAATTGGTATGGGCAAACAAGGATGGTTCAGAAGAGCGCGAAGTATACGCATCGCGCAAATCTGGCACCGATAATATAGAACGATTTGGTCAAAGTCTATTGGCTTTGGCCGAAAGCGTTGGGGCTGGCCCACTGGCGGCACCAATGTCCACACGTGCCGCTAATAACGAGCAACCAGTGAGAAGCACCAAGAAAGTGCAAAACAACGGAGACACAACCAAGATGAAAAACCCATTCCAAAGAATCGCAAGCAAATTGCGTGAAAGGAAGCCACTCGAAGTCTCATTCTCAGCAGAGGCTCACAGTCCTGATACCAACCACAGAATTGTAGTTTCAACGAGAGGAGACATCGAAGGCTACTATATGAACCGGCTCGCCAATTGGAAGCCGCAACTCAGCGACGACATTATTAGTGCAATTGAACAAGAGAATCTTGATTTTGCGCTTCCTGTTTTAATGGAAGACTTCCAGAATCATGTTCGAACCGCACAAGCCAAAAACATTGACATTTGGTCAGATATTGACCTTGAGCCGGAGGGTGAAAAGGATGTCAAGGAAAACGCACTTGAGGGTGAGCGACACCCAGTAAAGGGCGAAGGCGAAATCATTGACAGCTATGTCAAGACAAAGCGAACAGAACCTGCTGGTGACAGAACCAGAGAGGATGAACTTGAAGCCAAAAGAACAGGCACGGATTCTAAGGTCAAAGAAGAGTTGCTCGAAAACGCTGGTCTGTACGCACGCCGAGACAATGGACAGGAAGTACACGATTTCCTAGTTGACGACGCACGCTGTGGATGCCCCGACGAACATATTGAAGAGAGACTCAAGGGTCGACATGGTCGCAATGACAAGGTGGAAACACGCAAACTCGCAAGCAATATCGCTACCGAACTAGGTCGCGCCGCTTATGCCGCTCGTGTAACACCAGAAGAGATTATCGAAGTCTCTACAAAGATTGCACAACGAGAAGACCTTGAGGAACTAATCGCATTAGCATCTCTGGGTACAGATACTCGAGAGCGAACTGCTCAACGACACGCATTCTTCAACAACTCATCTGTAATGTTGGGTGCAGAGAACGCTATCTATCACGGCCTCGGCAAGATTGTCAGCGATGACATCAAAGCCGGCGACGTTGTGGATGGCCTTCGTGCAGTGATTAGTGAGCGAGAACTTGCAGGCAAATTGATTACTCGAATTGCCAAAACAATGGTTGAGAACTCACCAACAACTTATGCCGATGTTGTGGTCAAAGCATCTCGTGAAGAACAACTGCGAACTGCTTTGAATTCTCTTGCAGATGGCGAGACTGAAACTAGTCGAGGTCATCTCAAGGCCGTGCTTTGCGCTCTAGCAGGAGCTGCAGACGAGTGCCAAGCCGCACCTGAAGAAGTTATCAATGTGATTGCATCACGTAATCCTGGTGAAATCTTCGAAACACTCGGCATGTATAACAGTACAAGTGCTCGAGAGGCACGCAAGACTCTTCGACAAAGAGAAGAGTTCTACGGCAAGCGAATGGCATCAAAGAAAGATGTCGAGAACACAGTGTTCGGCTGGATGTCAGATTTTGTCCACGATGGTCAAATCGACAGCTACGCACTTGCTGAAGCCGCAAGTCTTCTTGGAGCACGACCTGTTGCCGCAACCAATTTACTTGGTCGACTACTCGAGCGACAAGCAGCTATTTCGGTTACGGATGAAAAATGCACAACCAAGAGGCTCACAGCCACTGTTAGCGACTTCGAAGACCTAGACCCCAAGTCAAGCGACTTCGACCAGCAGTTCAGAATGCGTGCAATGGACATCTTCCGACAAGCTGGTTATGATGTTGACGATGGCACATTCAATCTTACGAGTTTGAGTGTTGACCAGTCTGGAAACATTCAAGCCGAGGTTTCTGCACGACTCACCAAGACATTCTGTGTCGAGGGAAGCACAGCAGGCACAGGCATGGGCGTGGTAGACGACTTGCCAGTTGAGGCCACTATTGCAGAAAATGCACCAATGGAAGACGAATCTGGCAATCTCTATACTGTTTCAGCCATGGATGTGCTTGGAATGGAGCGAACTGCTCAAGCCGCACCAGGAATGGGCGGGGCAATGGGCGGTGGAATGGGAATGCCACCAGCAGCACCAGCAGGCGGTGGTGTTGACCCATTAGCCGGCGCTGCTGACCCAATGGGTGGAGGTTTTGCCTCAATGACAGTGCCTAGCGAATCTGGGGCACCAGGAACCGAGGCTGTTGATGACCCTGCAAACGCAGATGATATGTCAGAACCAGGCACCAAACAACCATGGGGAACCGTGTGTCCTGTCTGTGGTTCGAAGAACGTCAGTATTGCTAACGGCGAAGGCGAATGCCAGAGCTGTGGTACACAACTGAAGTTCAAGTTGATGGTCGAGGCCGCTCCAAGCACAGATGATGCTGGTGGTGATGGTGAAGGTGCAGATGCTGGAATGGATGATATGGGTGCTGATGCCGGAATGGGTGATATGGGTGCAATGCCAGGTGGCGACATGGGCGCCGCACCTCCAATGCCCGCCGGTGGAGCACCAGTAGACCCAATGATGATGCAAGCAAGTTGGACAAGTTCGCCACTGGTATGGCAACGATTTGCCTCGGCTGGACAAGGCGTTTCTGAAAAAGAAGCAGCTAAGGCCAGACAAGCAATGAAACAATTGCCAGTTGGACATGTTTGCCCAGGTTGTGGCGACCGCGAACAAATCGAAAAGATTCGAAACAAGACCATTTGTACTGCTTGCGGTACGGTGGCTGTTTCCAAGGTCGCAGCAGTAGAGGGACAACCAAATCTGCTGTCTAACACCATCTACTGGATACTCGAATAAGGTTTGCCGCGAACCTATCGCGGCAAATTATTCCCTCTCGCGGGGACTTTTTTAAGAATCTCGCTCACTTTCGTAGGTGAGCGAGATTCTTTTTCATAAGAAGCCAGATAGACGAAGTGTTGGCAAGCGCCGATACCCCACCCAAATCATAAATTAGGGAGCAAATCTGACTATGGCTACAACAAAACAAGAAGGAGGACTGGACGCACGCACCAAAGCGGTTCGCTTGGCAATGCTACAGGAATCCGACGCGGACGATTTTCGACAATGCGTTCGCGAAGTGCAAGCCAGTACAGGACTTTCCGAAGCGGAAGCTCGGATTGTTGCTGGAGCACTTAGAAGTGAAATGCTTCCCAAGGTCGCTCAATCTCTCGGACTAGAGGAGGATGACATTGCAGACTTTGCAAACAAACTCCCAGGTGACGAAGATGATGCAGACGGGGAGCAACCGACCACAGATTTCGCTGACGACAAGGTTGAAAACGAAGATGACTTCGTTGAAGAACCACAAGATGATACAGCCGCCATTCGAGGGGATGCTCTCGATATGGGTGGTGAAGACGCCATCGAAGACGACATGAGCGATGTAGACGACTTGGGTACAGAACAGACCCTTGAGATTCAAGTGCCTGCGGGCAAAGTAGACGAGGTTCAAGAAGCGATTCGTTCGATTCTTGGAACCGATGCTTTTGGCCTTGGCGGAGATTCTGAATTCAATTTCGCAGACGACGAAGAAGGAGATTTCGGAGATGAAAATTTCGAAGATATGCCTTTGGAAGACGAGAACGAAGATTTGAATTTCGAAGATGAAAACATTGGGGAAGAAGCCCCGAACACAGGAAAACAGGTGATTAGCATGTCCAACAAGCAAAAGGCTGGCCGTGAAGTCAGGGCTGCTGATGAGCAGGTGAAACCAAAAGACCGAGGTCTTGGAAGTGACACTAGCCACGGAGGCAAACCTTTCCAATATGCGGCAGATGCCCAATATCAGGGTGAAGACAAACGACCTGGCATGACCCTTGAGGACAGTGCAGGCAATTCACTCCGCGACCAAAACCCGACTTTCGCAGATGCGACAGTCCCCGCCAAAAACCCCGAGAAACTTCAGTTGAAGAATTCGTACAAGACCTTCAAATACGAAGGTGCCGATGGTGACATCGAGTACGACATGAGCAGCGAAGTTTTCGAAGTCCCCTCTGCCGGTGAAAAGGCCGGAGGCGAATTTGAAGTTCCAACTCAAATGACCAGTACTCTTGACCGCAAGACTACTGTGGCCACTTTGAATAGTAACGTCGAAAGAGTCGCTGGGGAAAAAGCAACCGACGACAGTGATTATGTCACTGCAAACAACGAAGAGCTTTATGTTACTTCTGACAATCGCACAGTAGGTCGCGATGAGTTCGAAGAGCATGTCATTGACACCTTGGTGGCAAGCGGCATGACTGAGAAAGAAGTACTTGCGATGTCATTCGCAGAAGGGCTCGAGCTATACGGCAATATTGTCGAACAGCGCACTGCTGCAAGCAATGCAATGGGCGACATTACCCGCGCACATGCTGAAAGGCAGGCTCGCATCAATAAACTGGCAGCCGACATTAAGGTCGAGATTGCTGGTGGAACTGAAGAGCCAGATGGCACAGACGAGACAATTGAGGAAGCCCTTAAGGAATCTCGAGAAGCCATGAGAGACACATTCATCCGCGAGGCTGAATTGTTCAAAAAGCGCGTTAAGGCCGCTTATGGCGTAACTACTCGACTCGTAATCGCTGGAATTATCAACGATAACGAAGTTGACAATCACGTAGACACTTGGCTCAAGGATAACCTGAGCGTGGGTGCCATGCTTAAGCAAGGCAACTTCATGCTTCGGGCTGCGTCCAAGACGACCGACCGCACCGTACAAGCCGGCAACAGTGGCAACACTCGAACTGCTGGAGTATCGGTAAACCCTGCCCTTGTAACACCGAATCTCGGTAGCACACAGGAGGTTAAGGACCGTCTCGCCAATCTTTTCACTGTTGGTGGAATCCCACGTAACGCATTTGATGCTTACAAAGATAACGACAACAACAGCAGGGACTTTTAAGGAAACACAGGAGAAATAGCAATGGCAATTCGCGAGCTTCAAAGCGTAGTCCACCTTCAATACGAAAGCAAGGCCGATTCAAACGTCCAGAACCTCTGGCACGCAGGTCAGGTTCTCGCTATGGAATGGCAGGCAAGCGCTAACAATACAACACAAGGTTTGGTCCGCCTCGCAAACCGTGGTGACAGTTGGACGACAACTTCGTCTGCTGTCCTCGACAACCCAGGTACAGAGGTACGAGCAAACATCGTAGGTCTTTCTGCCGACGACACGGCGCGAACTGGCAACACCGGCATTTATGTCGACCCAGTCGGTTCCACCTATGTTGGCACAGGTGTAGGTTCTTCCGCATCGTTTACCGACAACACAAATGGTTTCTATTCAGCGACCAAGCGTGCTCTCGGTGACTATCAGGATGAGCGCATCACCAACGTCACAAACTTGACTGATTCGAACTCCGGTTACGCCGGTCCTCGACGCTCAGTCGCCGTTTATGCAACACCATCTGCGCAGTTCCTCGTGGACAGCACAGCATTCGTGTCAGCACAGACAGCCACAACTAACGGTACGTATCTGGACCAATCTCTTGGTACAGCGTTCGCCCCTGGCGACATTCTGACTGTTGGTGCAGGTGTGTTTGCGAGCGCAAACAACTTCGGTTGCTTGGTTCGACGCACAGCGGCTGCCGATGGTACTGCTATCGCCCGATTGGACGAGTACAACAGCACCAGCGGCCTTATGAAAATTACACTCTTGATGAGTCTGTAAGCAGGGGTATAGGAGATAACTAACATGAGCAACATCCGAAACGTATATGGCATTGACGAGCAAAACGAAGAGTTTCTCGCCGCCGCTATGGACACCCCCGAAGGTCGCGTCGCATTAGCGCAAGCTATGGTTGAACCCATTAAGACATCTTTGATGTACCAAGGTGTAGGCCGCAAGCTGCTGATGGTTGACGAACTGCCGCAGGGTGCCCTTCCTCGCTACGAGCGAGACATCGCAGTTAAGTCTTACGTAATGAGTAAGCGTGGTTCAGTTCCAACGTCTATCGTTGAAGCTGAAGAGTTGATGGTTCCGGTTCTTGAAATCGCTTGTAACCCAACCGTCAAGCTCAACGAAATCCGTGCCCGACGATTCTATATTGTCGACCGCGCACAGGTTCGTGCCAAGGACTCATTGCAGCGACAAGAGGACGCCGAAGTCTTCCGCGTTATCAACGCGGCTGTACCTTCAGCACACAACATCACGGTTACTGGTTCACTCCAGCCCGAGAACATCAACCTCGCTCTGTCTCTCATTGAAGAGCACGAGTTGATTGGTGCCAAAATTGTTGTGCATCCTCAGCGCTACAAAGACATCCGAACATGGGGCAAGGAGTTCTATGATGAAGCGACAACTCGCGACATCTTGATGACCGGACTTTTCGGTCACTTGTACTCCGCTGACATTCACGTCAGCACCATCGTTCCTAAGAACGCTGTCTACGTATTGGCACCGGCCGCCTTCGTTGGCGCCATGCCAGTCCGCCAGGACATCACTGTTCTTCCGAGCGACGACCCTCGACGACTCCGCCTCGGCTGGGTCATCTTCGAGGAACTTGGCTTCGCCGTTATCAACGACTACGCCACCGCTCGAATCATCGTTAGCTAACGCTACGGTGAACGACTTACAGGCCCGCCTATGGCGGGCCTGTTTTGTTTGTATAAGGCTGAAGTGGTCGAAAAACAACATAATACAGAGTTGAATAATGGATTCTATGACGCAGCGACACAGCGCGATATATTGAAGACAGGTTACTACGGTCATGTGTATTCAGCAAGCATACATGTTAGCACAATGGTTCCTAGAAACACTGTGGAAACTATGGATAGGGTGTTGCAATCAGAAGAACAGCGTAAGCAACTTTCTGATTACATGCGGTCGTGGTTGAAGAAATGAGCAACGGCGAAATTATACTACCAGGTGCCTTCGATGGCGCATTGCCGATGAGAGAAGACATAACGATTTTGCCAGCCACACCTGTGCCACGAGATAAACAGAGACTTGGCTGGGTTGTTTTTGAAGAAGTTGGTGAAGCAGTAATCAACAACTATGCTATTGATAGAATAGTTGTTGGCAATCAAACTCAAGAAGATATCAAACGAGCGCTGGAAGAATACATGAGGAAATATGCAAGGTAGCAGTGAATCAAAACCATATAAGGCGTCTGGGTGCAAGCTGTTAATGGTTGACGAATTACCTCAGGGTGCATTGGCAAAATACGAGCGTGACGTACAAGTGAAATCGTATGTCATACCACGTCGTGGTGGTGTGCCCGGCGCTGTTTCAGAACCTTATGCACCAATTGACACACTCAAGGAATATATTAGGAAGTGGATGAGTAGTGGCTAAAAACACAAATCAACAAAGAGAGGACCAAATAACAGCGGCGCTTAGCACCCCAGAAGGCAAGGCAGCACTTCATGCCGCGATGTCCGCGCCAATACAGACTTCGATAATGTATCAGAACATCGGCGCGAAACTGCTAATGGTAGATTCATTGCCAGACCCTTATGACGAATATCCAAATGCCCGTGACGCTGTTAGCGATTACATGAAAAAATGGGTGCAAAAATGACCGCGAACCCACTTGCTAACATCAATGCGGCTCTCGAGGCATTGGAACAACACGAATTGGCCGGCGCAAAAATCATCATTCATCCGAGCAGGTATGCCGATATTGAGCGATGGAGAAGAGAAGATGACGCCACAATACGCGAGCAGTTTAGCAAGTACATGCGAGGATATTTGGGTCAAGACATCAAGTAATATTCAGAGACGTCTTGACCCATGGCTGCTTCACATTTGTCAACAATTTTGACAATGTAGTCTGATATTCCTTTATGTTGCAAGGAGCTGAGTTTCGACATTTCACTGAGTGTGTATGTCATTTCTTTGAATGATTCCATACGTCGCTCATCTTGTGCCAGCATTTGTTGACCAATCAAAACACCGAACATCTGCGGGTCTTGGACCCCAAAATCCTTGCTGTGGTATTTGATTGTGTGAATGGAGCGTATTGCGTGTTCTGCATGCTCGAATTCTGTTAAACAACGAATTAAAGAGGTGTACAGTGCTGCCAATTCTCCAGTCATCTGCACTTCGCCAGACACCAACACCGGCAATAGGCTGTATTGGATTGTTCGAATACAGGCGCTCATTTCGGCGTTGGGCTCGAATGCCATGTTCGATGGCATTTCGTCCGGGGACTCATTGAGTTGTTGCTGAATGGTCGACGTGTTATTGTCGATTCTCTCTTGCTCAATTCCCTGGATGTCGTCTGGAATACTTGCTTTTCTAAATCGTTTCATTGTAGCGTCAATAGATACTTGAGTTTGTTCATTGCAGCAAGCATCTCATCCCTGAGATTAAGTAAGTCCGAATCTGATTGTTCAAACACATTGTTAAACTCTATCAGATATTCAATGCAGTGACCTATGAACTCAATAGGTTCAACATTGACAGAAAGCGATATGCTCAATTTATCTTCGCGGATTCTGCCTTGGGATTTGCCCAAATACACTTCGACAAATTCATCAACAAGTCCATCAAGTGTTTCGTAGGTTTTTCCAAACGCCTCGTGTTGCGCGAAACTTTTGGTCTGCCAGTGGAACACACGAATTTGTTGTTGAATTGTGATGAGGTTTCCAATTAGCTGACTCATAGTGTATTATTCGCAATGAATCAAACACCGCCCTTTCAGGCCATCGCAAGTTCTTTTGAATTCGGCAGCGGCGTGTTCAAGGCTGATACGATTTCATCAGCGAAATTCTCTTTCGGTCTACACCAAGATGTGTGCTCGTAGTTGACCTTATTTGCGCTTGATTCGTATTTCTTTGGATTGTGTCTGAGCAAAAGTTTCTGTGCCAGTAGTGTATCTGCTATTGGGATATTGGTTCCCATATGTCCGCAAAATGCTTGTTCAACCTTATTCTTATCACCGAGGCGCAAAACGTTGCCATGAAGTGTATACAAAAGCCGGTATTTGATGCCGCATTTTGATACAACATCAAACCATCCTTGCTTCTTCAGTGAGCGTTTTTGCACTGGTGACAAGTGTTCCCAAAGCAAATGAATTGCTCGGTGAGCAGCCTTGCCCCGGAGCATTGCATTTCGCTCAATCTCGGCTTCACGTGCTCGACGTTGCTCTTCAAGTAATTCTCTCTCTTCATCAGTGAGCTCTCGAGATGTAACCCCACCCAGCATTGCGCCGAAATAGTTCGATGTATCACTTGATGCAATGTACTGAAGCACCTGACCCGAAGCAGTACACCCCTCAGCGGTACTGAGTATCAGATTTTGCAGTTCGGTATTTGAACTGCCTGGCGTCATTGCCAGCCTCACTGACCAATATGGATAAGACCCTTCGGTGGCGCTGGCGGTTATGTTTTGAACTACATAATTGCAATTTGAACCAGTGATGACTCTTGTGTTAGCCAAAAGTTCAATTGCCGCAGTGTCGTCTACTTCAAATTCATATACAGCACTTAGGGTTGTATCGGTTCGATACGCGGTAATTGCCGTGTTGCTCATAGTCGAAAGATGCACGCTATGACTGGTTCCAGAAGTAGCGCAACCTGACCAATACAACCCAAGAGAGCTGTTTGTCGAGGGCATTATCCTTCTGGCGGACTTGGATACCCGGCCTTTACTGGCGGAGCAAAGATGATTTTCCCGGCCTGGGGGTCAAACTCTGACATCTCGCCCTCTTCTATTCCAAACGGGTCTACGTAATATGCCGTGAATCCTTCGGTTAGCTTTTTCTCGAATAGCTGTTTGGCGCGGTCTACGTCATATTCATCATTAACGTTGAACTCAAAAGGCGTGTCTCCAGTCTCGTTCAATTCATGCATGATTAGCCTGCCGGCTGCTTGTGTAGCTTGCATACTCATATTATAGCACAAGTTTGCGCCAATCTGATGTTAGCATTGCACCAAGCAAGCCGGCTGTGTTCCATGCGTCCCAATCCGCACTGTGCTCCTGGCCTTCCCATGGGAGTCCAAATGCCTCAACAGCACGGCGCAACCCAACGTTTTTGTAGCTATTGAATGCCAATTTTGTCAATGTGGCAACATCAATACACTCGTCAGACAAGAACATGTCGCAATTTGCAAATTCACACTCTTTTTTCACGCAGTCCCAGTCGTCACCATAGACAGCGGTAGCGTACTGTTTCATTCCCATGTTGGTCATTCGTGCGCTAGTAATAGCCAGAGATTGACCTCGACGCACATTCGCAGGCGTAATTCCTGTTAGGTCTGTACAGTATGTGCTGATTGTCGAGTTTTCTGGCTTGACATACAGCATGTCACGACCCGAGCGTTCGCCTGTTTTTGGGCTCAGAAAACACCAACCAATTTGAATGATTTCAGGAAACATTCCGTCTGGAGGTGTTCCATCCCAACACGTGAGTTCTAGGTCGAATACCAATATCTTATCAGCGCGACGAATCATTTTTTCATTGTACCAGTAGGTGATTCAGTTTTGCAATCCTAAATGAAAGATTGGGCCTCGGCTCGAGGTAAATAAATATGGCAAATACGTTATACGACAAAGGCCGTGAGGCATTTTTGGCTGGGGATGCCGACTGGGATGCTAATACCATCAAGGTCAGCTTGCTGAGTTCATCTTACACTTTTTCACAAGCCCATGATTTTTTCAACGATTTATCCGGGGTTGTGGCCACGTCGTCGGCACTAGGTAGCAAGACTGTAACAGATGGTGTAGCAGATGCCGCTGATGTAACTTTCTCGGCTGTAAGCGGCTCTCAAGTTACCCAATTTGTCATTTGGGCCGACACTGGTGTTGCCGGCACCAGTAGGTTGTTGGTTTACTTCGATTCAGCAACCAACTTGCCAGTTACACCCAACGGTGGTGACATCACCATCCAGTGGTCTAATGGTTCAGACAAAATATTCAAACTTTAAGGTGTAAAATGGCAGATTATAGTAATTGGACAATGGAACAAATTTTGGAGCTTAAGCGCAGCAAAGAAGCCGAATGGCAGAGTTTGCGCGAGGATATTCGCGCTCTTGCGAGAGCCGAAGAGCGACTGGTTAGATTTGATGAACTGAAACGAAGAATGGGCGATAGTGTCACCATTGAAGACCTCGAAATGTTATCAGAAATTCTCAATCAGCCAACAGGGCAAAGCGTGAGCGTAGACGGCATTGATGCCTCTGGAAATGTTGGAGAACCCGGCAAGGACTAAGTATGTTGACAATTGAATCAGAAACATTGATTGAAACTGGTGGTGTAAGGTATTTCACTATAACCAGTGGAGATTATGAAGAATCCGAATTGGTAGAAGTCTATCGAGACGGCGACGAACAAAAAAACTCAATTGGGGCATTTCAGGCACACTATATCGTTTACGGATATCATGTTGGAGAATCACCTCCAAACTAAAGAGAGAACAATATGGCAAGAGTTTCAGTAGAACACAGATTCACAGGAACCACAGGCCCAATTGATAATCTTTCAGCACCTACAGTTAGCGTTACAAACATCGGTTCCACCGGTGCCACAACATATGGATATCGAGTATCGGCTATCAACAGTGTGGGGGAGACATTGGCCTCGAGTACGGTTACAACCACCACAGGCAACTCATCGTTGACTGGGTCTAACTATAACCGCATTAGCTGGACCAGGGTAGTCAACGCCACTGGATACAAAGTTTATGGCAGAACATCTGGAAGTGAGTTGCTTATGGCAACCGTCACAACTGCCAACCATTATGATGACACAGGTGCTGTGACGCCGTCAGGTGCATTGCCAAGCACAAACACCACGGGTTATTCTTCAACTCGTACTTCTATTGGCACGTTGATGAAGCAACAAACCGGCACGACTGATATAGATAAATGGATAGGTCCGTTTCCTGTTGCTGTTAGTAGACCGATGGAAGGTAGTACTCAGATTCCTGGCATTATGCCGCACGTAATCAGGTGGAGTAGTGATATCGACTGGATATTTCTTACCGATAACGCCACTGCAACAACAAGCAGAAGAATCGTTTACTATACGTACAACAGGTCAACAAACACACTGGCCTGGGAAGGCTTTGTTACAATTACACACCCAAGTGGAACCAACGCCACTATTCGTGGTTTTAGAATGGTGTATGATACTTACACCACCGGAACCGTGAGTGTCACTGGCACTGCTGTGACCGGCAGCGGAAGTGCTTGGTCTACCAACAGAATTGCCATAGGCAGTAGAATCGGATTTGGTTCTACCGACCCAAACTATATTACTCGTTGGTATGAAATCTCTGCCATTGGTTCTGATACAGGTATTACACTTGCTGTTGCTGTTGATGCAAGTGTGGCGGCGAACACCCCATATGTTATTGAAGAACTGAGGGTCGTCATGGCACAGACCAACAGCGTTGCTGCATCGGGCGGCTTATTTGTAGCCAAAGGACTAAGACCAGAACTTTTCATCACGTCAGGTACTGCGATTGCCGCCGCAACATCCACAGACAACCAGAGAGCGTGCTACTGGCTTGCTGATGCCTCAACAGTCACTAATACAACCGCACTCGGGTTTGGACTACAAGCCAAGACATCCTATACTGCACAAAATGTCTATGTTTTGGATGGAACCTCAACATGTAAAGTGTTTGTGTACAACATTCGGGCATCATTAACCGGTCTTGCCTCTGGAAAATCAACATCGGCTTTATCGTTTTCCACTGGTACTCAAACACTTACTGGCACTGCTGGTCAGGTCAACAATGGTCGACTCGGAACACTAAGTCATGGTCCTGGTTCAGGTATTGAGTGCCTATATTTCTGCACTGGTACTCGTGTGTATCGAGCCAAAATTACAGATATTGTCAGCGGTTCAACTGTATGGATTTCAGACTGTATGGTTGAGATACCTACGGGTAGCGCAAGTACATATGCCGCAACCGGTGTGTTGAGCAGTGTGGAGGTAGCGGACTCATTAGACAGGTTAATTATTACTTCTACTGGTGCGTCCGGTGTGAGGCATTACGTTACAAAATACCAAACCAATGTAGAACAATTCGATTTGATTTGGGGAGTTGACATAAAACAAATTGACCAAACACTTGCCGACGCCAATACACCGATTGTGCCAGGCAATATTCTCGCTACACCATTTACCGTTTGGTCTGAGGCAGGATTAACATACTTGGCCCGCGTAGGCACTGCAGCCACAAACAATCATCTATACGTAGTTCCATTTGGGGTACATTGGGGATTTCAGTCTGCTGCGCCAACGCAGCGAGTTATCACTCCAGAAATCAGCACACCAAATTGTTTTATGTTTCACAGGGCATGTATGTCATTTGTGAAAAAACTAGGGGCTGATAAGTTTTCCATATCACCAGAACCAATCAAAATGTTCTATCGAACGAATGGAATTACGGACAATAGTGGTACATGGTATGAACTTGATGACTATGCAGATTTATCCGGTGTTGCGCCATCTTCCAGTATACAGTTTATGTTTGAATTCAAAATCATAGGCAATTACTGTGTTCCAGGTAGGCTGCTGGGGTGTGAGGTTATGTACGAGATTGAAGACACATTGCCGTCACACCTTCAATGGAACCTTAACGATTCCAATAACTCTAATGGCACAGTTGGGTTTATTCAAAAATCCACTTATGGAAGTGTGCCCAATTTGGAAATCAACTACTATCGCTCAGATAACGATGTTAACTTACTCACGCAAGACAGTACATCTAGCACATATGGAGCATTTGAGTATTGGACAGGTGCGGCATGGGCAGCAGGGCTAGGTTCTGATGCAGTTAACCAAAGAAGAAGATTTGTGCCATCATCTGGATTGCCAGCAAGCACGAACGTCTACGCTAAAATCAAGGTGATATAATGGGTAAGGTAGTGGTCGAATCAGTATTTAGCACTGCCTCTTTTGCGCCAATTGATACGATAGGCACGCCAACTGGTGTCGCAGTAACAAATGTTGGCACTGCAGGTGCTACAACATACGGATATCGAATATCTGCGGTTAATAGTGTCGGAGAAACACTTGCGTCATCAAGTACAACAACCACTACCGGAAATGCCGCCCTCAGTGCTTCTAACTTCAATAGGATTGCCTGGAGTCGAGTGATGGAGGCCGCGTCTTACAAGATTTATGGCAGGACTAATGGTTCAGAATTGTATATGGGCACCACAACTGGTCTGCATTTCGATGACACCGGTGCTGTTACCCCATCTGGTGCTTTGCCTGGCTCAGATACGTCAAAATATGATTCAACAAAGGTGTGTATAGGTACGGCACTCGAATACCAGTCATCGGACAAAAGCGTTGGTCCATTGCCCGTACAAATTGCTAGACCATCAGAAGGCAATATTCAAGTACCAATAAACTTTGTTACCGCAGTCACGTGGAGCAGTAATATTGATTGGATTTTTGGTGCTGACGCTGCAAGTGCTGCGGCCACAAGACGAATTGTCATGTTTGAATACAATCGGAGTACTGGTGTGCTTACGAGTCGCGGTTTTATCACACTTACATACCCTCCTGCAACCAACCATACCATTCGAGGAATTGCTGTTGGATATGATGTGTACACCAAAGGTTCTGTGGCTGTCACTGGAACTGCTGTTACCGGCACTGGGTCTACATGGACAACAGACCGCCTGGCTGTGGGCAGTCGTATAGGATTTGGTTCTACTGACCCCTCTCAAATTACCAGATGGTATGAGATTTCTGCTGTTGGAACTGACACAAGTATTACGCTTACTGCGTCAATTGACGCCACCATTGCCGCTGGTTCAGCATATTGTATTGAAGACCTTAGAATTTACACAACCACCACAAATGCCACATCAACCAACGGAGGACTGTTTGTGGTTAAGGGTCTAAAACCTGAAGTTTTTACCTATGCAGGAACTACAATATCAGCCGCTACGAATGCCGATAGCATCCGTGCAGTTTACTGGCTGGCAGATGCGTCTACGGTCACTAATACTAGCTCGTGTGGTGCGTGCTTAGAAACCAAGGCAAGCTGGACTTCACAATTTTTGTATGTTTTAGACAACGCATCAAATAGCAAGTTTTACAAATACAACGTGCGTGCCGCGCTTACGCCAGCATCTGGAAAAGATACAACGTCTTTGAATTTACAAACAGGAACATCTGCTGTTACAGGAGTCATACAATCATTCAACAATGGTAGACTCGTAACAACCGGGCATGGGCCAGGAAGCGGTGCATCTTGCATATATTACACGACTGCTTCAAGGGTGTATAGAGCCGCTGTATCTGGTATCACTGCAGCAAGCACTACATTCAACAACGACAACATGACCGAGGTGCCGCCCGGTGGAACCAGTACATATGCTGCGACTTCGGCTATTCAGGGAATAGACTACATATATGGAATCGACAGATTTGCTGTGTACACCACCAGCAGCGGTTCTACACGCCATTATGTTACACAATACCAAACCGGCGGAAGTCAGTTTGATAGTATTTTCTCAGTAGATAGCAAGCAAATAGACCACACACTATGCAACCCAGAGATGGCACCACCATCATTGGTTCAGAATACAAGTGTTAACGTGACGTCATTCACAAACTATAACACTACGTATTTTACTAAAGGCGGAGGAACTGGATTGCTGTCTTGGCTGTATACTTGTAATTTTGGCAGTGATTATGCATTTACGCATATTTCAGGCAACGACCAGTCTATCATAACACCAGAAATGACATGTACTGGCAACGTGATGTTTTATCGTGTCTATGTCAATCACTTAAGAGCACATGGTTCAGACAAATACAACCATATACCTGCTGAACCTTTCAAAATCTGGTATCGCACTAGTGGTATTAGTGACAATAGCGGCGGGTGGACTTTGGTCCCTGCCGGGGGAGTGTTAACTGGTGTAACCGCAACCAGCTCTATTCAATTCAGAATACGATTCAAAACAATTGGGGCACATTGTCTCCCAACCAAGATATATGGCGTATGTGTTGTGTATGAATCCTCGGCTGATATGCCGTCACACCTAAAATGGAATTTTGCTGATACAAATAACAGTACTGGTACTGTTGGATTTGTGCAATGTTGTTATTATGGCAGTGTCCCAAACTTACAAATTGACTACTACAGAGCAGATACAGATGCTAACGTATTGTCCCAGGCTAGTACAAGTAGTACTAATGGTGTTTTTGAATATTGGGATGGTTCTGCATGGACGGCTGGTCTGGGTACAGATACAATTGATATACGACGCAGGTTTAGGCCAACGGCGTCGTTACCAACCGGTGTCAATGTCTACGCAAGGGTGAAGGTAATTTAATGGCTAAAATTGCAGTAGAACATGTTTTTGGAAGTGCCACTGTACCATTAGTGCCACTCGAGGAACCAACCAATGTGCTGGTAACAAATTTTGGCACACCTGGTGCAACAACGTATACATATTACGTATCGGCATACAATACATATGGCGAAACTCTGGCCACAACAGCGATAACAACGACTGGTAACGGAACTCTTTCTGCATCTAATTTCAATCGAATTTCATGGGATAAAGTGTGGGGTGCAACTGGATATTACGTTTACAATAGTTCTGGCGCATTTGCCCCAACTTCAAATTTACATTTTGATGACGTTGGTACTTCCTCAACAGCAAGAAGCCAACAAGAGTCAAACACCAGTGGATATAACTCACTGTATACATCTGCTGGCACGTTGATGTATCAATCAGGAGGGGCCATTGGTCCAATGCCAGTTAAGGTTGCAAGACCGATGGAGCAATCAACGGCATTTCAGTGCGCATTTCCTTCTGTTGTATCATGGAGTCCTACGGTTGATTGGGTGTTTTTAATTGAAGGTAGTGCGGCGGCGGCGACGAGGCGGGCGATGCTTTACGAATTTGACCGCAGTACAGATGCGTTTACATGGAAGGGTTATGTCACATTAACATTTCCAACAGCTACAAACCATACAGTTCGCGGCTTTGCAATGACCTATGACATATATGCCACCGGTACTGTGAGTGTATCTGGAACGGCAGTTACTGGTTCTGGCACCGCTTGGTCTACAAGTAGGCTTGCGGCAGGTTCGCGTATTGGATTTGGCTCAACAGACCCCAATCAAATTAGTACATGGTATGAAATCTCAACCATTGGTTCCGACACAAGTATAACCTTAACAGCAACTGCTGGTACAATATCGGCCAATAGTGTATATTGCATCGAAGACTTAAGAGCGGTTGTTTCAACCACTAACGCTACTGCGGCCAATGGCGGATTATTTGTAGCCAAGGGACTGAAGTATGAGAACTTTGTGTCGGGCGGCACCACTATTTCAGCGGGCGTGTCGACAGATAATGTGCGTGCTGTATTTTGGCTTGCTGATGCCAGTACAGTAACAAATACCGTTGCTTGTGGCAATGCCGTATCTGACAAAACAGATTGGAATACTCAATATTGTTACAGTATAGATACAACAGCAACACCAAAAGTATACAAGTATAACTTACGTGCTTCTTTATCTGGTTTGTCCTCTGGTAAATCAACATCAGCACTTGTTTTGATAACCGGAACTCAAACAGTTACTGGCACTACCTCTCAACAAAACAATGGCGAAGTAGTTGTGGCAAATCACGGACCCGGAAAGGATATTGAGTGCCTTTATTTCGTTACTACAACACGCGCCTATAGGGCAAAAACATCAGAAATTGTCAACGGCTCTACGGTGTGGATTGCAGACTGCTATGTAGAAATCCCGCCAGGTGGCACCAATACATTCGCCGCCACATCTGCGCTAGGATACATTGAACACACTGATTTTATGGATGATTTTGTGGTGTATTCAACTGGTGCGACTTCTTTTCGTAGTTATATTACAGATTATGCTTCTGCCATTTATCCTTTTGAGTCAATGCTTGGTTATGACACTAAGCAATTAGACCAATCTGGCGCAGATGCAAATTCAGCTCCGCACCCTTCAATTGGTGTTTCTCAATTGGTTTCGTGGAATGAAGAAGGGATGCACTACGTTTTAAGGCAAAACTCTTCATCCACACTAAATCAATTGTATGCAGTACCGCTTGCTGCATGTTATACTCACGCATGGGAAAGCGGTCGTGAACAATATGTTATCACGCCAGCTCTGCCAACCCCAAATGGGGCGACTTTGTATCGAGCATATGCCAATACCCTTTTGGCGCACGGCGGCACAGATGCGTTAATGGTTGAGGCCGAACCTGTTAAAATATGGTACAGAACCGAAGGAATATATGATAACTCTGGTGTGTGGTACTTATTATCGGATAACGGTGATTTAACTGGTGTAAAGACCGGCAAAGACATTCAATTTAGGCTTGCATTTAAGGTTATTGGCGGGCATCAACTGCCATCTAAAGCATATTCTGTTTGTGTGGTTTACGACACTGATACAGATTTGCCATCACATTTACAATGGAATATGGGAGACACAAATTCAAGCACTGGCATTGTTGGTTTTATTCAAAAAGGAACTTACGGAAGCGTACCCAATTTGCAAATATCATACTATCGTTCAGATAACGACCAGCTTATCTTAACCCAGGCAAGTACCGGTTCTACTTATGGTGCATTTGAGTACTGGAATGGTTCTTCGTGGGCATCTGGACTTGGTACTGACACCAACGGAATACGTCGAAGGTTCAACCCAACCATAGGTATCTTGACAGGAATTAACGTATATTGTAAATTGAAGGTGGTGTAATTCACCGGGACAATAAATGGCAGATGGAGTTCAGTTAGGCGGCGGACCACTGCTACTAGCTCCCTCAATCGCGTTGGCGTTCAATGGAACAATTGTTGGTCCATCGGGCGCAGATACAATTGTTGGAACCGGTAGCCAGTCTGGAATTTCAGGTATCTTTACGATTCCTGAAGAGTCATTTAACATCCAAGGCGGAAGCGGAACAATAGCCTTTGCTCCGATTGTCGGGGGTGGTTCAATGGTTCTTACTGGCATTGGCACCGCCAATCAAACCATTACCCACACCAGTATTGCTGCTGTGGATTCATATGGAACACACAGCGTGGCAGCAGGGACTATCACACTGACAACCAGTTCGATTGGAACCTCTGGTACTTACGGCACACACACAGCAGTTCCTGGCGCGGTAACAATAGTTCACACTTCATTATCTACCAGCGCATCATATGGTTCGCACACATTAGCAAGCACAATAGCCATATTGCCATCCAGTATTGTAGCAGTAGATGCTTATGGAACACACACTATTGCTCCAGGCACGGCAACAATCACGCATACAAGTTTAGCAACAGCCGAGGCTTATGGGACACACACTATTGTTCCAGGTAGTGTAACAATAGTTCACAACAGTCTATCTACATCGGCTTCTTACGGCACGCACACCTTGGTCGCCGGCACGGTAACAATAGCACACACTTCACTGTCGACAAGTGCGTCTTATGGTTCACATACAATTTCAACATCTTACTTGATTACACACAGTTCTATATCGAGCAATGTTGCATATGGCACACATACATTAGTGGCCGGCGCGGTAACAATAGTACACACCTCACTGTCGACAAGTGCGTCTTATGGCACACATACAATTGAGTCTGGAAGTAGTACGATTATTCATACAAGTGTTGGTTCGGCAGAGTCATATGGTACTCACACGCTGTCACCCGGTGGAGTCGTTGTGACACACACAAGCATCGGAACGGCGGCTGCATATGGCACTCATACACTGGCCAGTTCATACAACATTGTTCATAACAGCGTGTCTTCAAACAGCGCATATGGCACCCACACTGTTTTAGTGGGAGCAGTGGCAATTATTGCGACCTCAATATCAACTGCAGCGTCATATGGAACACACACATTATCTGCTGGCGGCGTAACGATTACTCATACCTCGATTGGTGCAACCAGTACATATGGCTCTCACACAATTGCCGTTGGTGGAGTAAATATTTCACATATCAGCCTGTCGAGTAATGCGTCTTATGGCACGGCCACTATAACCCCCGGTGTCGTAAACGTCATCCATGCCAGCATAGGCACTGCAGCCTCGTATGGTGCCCACACAGCCGTTGTTGGTGGTGTATCAATAATCACGAGTGGGGTGGCAACCAGCGCGTCCTACGGGGCGCACACATTGGTTCCTGGCGGTGTTGTTGTTGTTGCAACCTCAATTAGCACTGCGGCTGCATATGGAACACACAGTATGTCAGCAACGTACTCGATTGTGGCCGGTAGTATTGGGGCTTCTAGTTCTTACGGCACACATACGTTTACTGTCGGAGGCGTGAACATATTGGCTACAAGCCTGTCTAGTGGTGCATCATATGGAACGCACACAATGGTTCCTGGTGCAGTAACCATTGTGCCAACCTCAATTAGTACGGCGTCAAGTTATGGTAACCACACCATGGTTCCTGGCACAGTATATGTGGTTGCGACTGGATTGTCGACACAAGAGTCATACGGAGTACACGAGGTTGTATCCAGTAACGTCAATCTTTTCCTAAGTAGTATCGCCAGTTCAGAAAGCATTGGTGCCACTACATTATATGTCAACACTAACATTGTTCTATCCAACGGCGTCTCATCAGGTTTTGTTGCCAGCACGCACGTCATGGTGGCGGGAGAAGTCCTTATTATTGTTGGTGGAATAGCCAGCGAAAGCGCAATAGGACTGACCGCACTGCAATCAACGTATTACATACTTGCAGTCTCTATTGGAACTACAGAAAGCATTGGAACCCACGCAATGGATGTGACATACTTGATTAGTGTTGATGGCGTTTCTAGCGTACACAGCATTGGTGCAACAACATTACATACCACATACCAAATCACAATTGGGTCTGGAGTATCTTCTACAGAATCGGTCTCAACTCCGTATATCTTGATTGGCCCTGTGTTTATAGACGCAGTATCTGTTCCTGGCGGAGATGCGTATGGAGCACCAAACCTGTATGCCATTGCTTACATTTCACCAAATTCAATTGGTTCAATATTGTCACTTGGCGACGCAAGGTTGCAACTTCCAGCTATACCAGCACAACTAACATCCCAGTTCGTTGCCGAACCATGTGTGGCAACTAGTCGTATCGCACCGTGTGATAGTTCAACACAAGCAGTGCCTATGCTGAGGTCTACTGCAAAGTTTGTGGAAGTCAGTTGTATCATCGAAGAGACGAATCCAAGTTCAGAGATAGCTTTCTTGTAGGCAAAACACACCAACATTCCTAAAAACACACTGTGCCTGAATTTGAACCAATTACACGAATACGCATTAGAGCCACAATCAGGGGTTTTGACGGAGTATTGTCTGACCCTACAACGCTCGAGTGTACTGTTCGTGAACCAGATGGCACAGAAACTACCTATATTTGGGGCACTGATGTGGAACTAGTTCAAGCAGACACAGGTGATTTCTATGTCGACTGGGATGCAAGTCAAGCCGGCCAACACAAATATCGCTGGCAGTCGGGTGGAACCATCGTTGTTTCTTTTGGCGGTTCATTTAATATCAGGCAACCGAGGTTCTAATGGTAGACTATTATCCAACAACAAGAATCAGGGTAGAAGCCCAACTGCGCAATCTAAGCAGTGTGTACACAGACCCTACACAGTTGATATTTACCATCGAAGAGCCAGATGGCACCGAGACGTCGTACACATGGGGTATTGACCCAGAACTCGAGAGAACATCAGCAGGCAGGTTCTATGTAGACTGGGACGCAGACCAGGCTGGGCAACACAAATATCGCTGGCAGGCAAACGGTGCCATTCAGGCTGCGTTCGGCGGTTCATTCAACATCAAAGAACCCAACTTCTGATTCTGGCTCTTCGTATTGAATTCGAGTTAGTGCCTCTCCCCTGGATGTTAATGGCATATATCGCACACTAACATTTCTAATGTACTTACCAGAATCATCTGGGATTACGCCGGCACTAGACAGTAAGTCTAAGATTGGTTTGCACGAATTGTCTGGGTCACAATGAGGACCCCAATCACGACCCTGCACAATGACAATATTGACATCTATTGGGAAATTGCGTGCAGACCGCATTTGTGACTGCACGACAGGAAGATTGGTTTCAATCCAGTTCCTGTATTTGCGTGTTTTGAACACGCCTTTGGGCGTCATTGCATACATACGATTAGCCGAAATTGGCGCCCCGATGCTACACGCTGTGTCATGACCGAACATAGTCTGACTTATACAGGTTACCGTTTATTCAATGGGTTAAGTTCTGGCGGTAACCAAGATTGGACCGGATTGTCTAGCTTAGGATTACTAAATGGGTTTGAAGTCGGTGCCTCTTTCTTGGGCGGTGTCAACTTATCTTGTGACCCATAATAAGCCTCTTTCTTTGGTGCGCTTGTGCTTTTTGGTACCGAAGCAGGTTTGTCAATAGGTTTTTCAGACGCTGGCTTTTCTGATTTTGTCGCAGGTGGTTCCCACTTGAGCTTCTTGCGCTTTTTCTCTTCCATGGCATCAGAGAATGGCTTGGCCTGGTTGAGCCATGAGGATTTACCAGATGCAATATCTTGTGTTCGTTTTCTGGATTCTTCTGACCATCTTGGGTCTACCATTCCTGGTGATTTTGGTTGTAACCCCTTGGTTTCTGGTAGCTTTAGTGCCTTGGCACGAGCAACAATTGCTTCAACAAATTGAGGCGGGTCGTCGCGTTTCATAATTGGAGTGCCGTCGTTCAGTGTAACAATGCGACTTTCTTGCATTCTAGCCTTCATATAGTCAATGCCCTTAGACCTGGCTAAATCTAACAACTTGCCTACATACTCAGCCATACCGCCGCCATAGCCGGCAGTAACGATTTTGTGAGCATATCTGTCAATTTGATTGGCCTCGGCAAACCGACCCGAAGAGTCGAGTTGTGAAGCTCTTTCAAGCATATATGCAATAATGAAATCAATATCTGTCATCTTCGTGTATCCCAAAAATCGTCGTACTCGTTAGCCCATGTTTTAGGCTTTTCCTGTCGCGGCACCTGCTGTTGTGGAGCAGGTTGTTGCACAGGTGGAGTATATTGAGGTTGCTGAACCGGTGGTGTATACCGAGGCTCTTGTTGAACCGGTGGTGTATACTGAGGTTCTGGCTGCTGTTGCATTGGTTGCGAATATCCAGACTGAGGACTATCCACTGTTTGGATAGCTTCTCTTGCCGCGCCTGCGGGTGCCAACTGGGTTACAATTCCCCAAATAGCTGCGGCGCCGAGTCCCATACCACCCAAGAATTTAACCAGCTTTTTGAGTTTTAGGGCCCGTTCTTGAGGGCGACGAGGCACCCATGAACCAGTATCCTCTGGAACCTGGTCTTGGGATTCGTTGTCGCCTAAATCCATTTCAGGTTCGTCATACTGACCGGGCTTCGTCTCTTCGGTGCCAGGTGCGTGCTCCTCTTGGTCAAGTATGGTGTTTTCTTCACCATCGTTTGGGTTCAATCCGAGGGCGGTTACTATAATGTATGCCGCCTTTTCTAAAAGCGCATCTAGGTTTTCCTGGGAGTCAAGCCATTGAAGAATTTCATTGTTTGGTTGCCTATCCGCTATAGGCACGCTATCTATTAGGCTATTGAGCACAATAGTAAATGCGTATTTGCGCTTTTCTCCACCGTTTACGATATCGTCCTTGAGCTCTTGAATAATTGCAAGAACTTCAGGAGTTGTGTCTGGGTTTGACTCAATGCTTTTAATCTCTTGGACTACACCCATAGCCATTCGCTCAATCTCGGCTTCTTCTGGTGTAGATTCTTGACCAGTTCCACTTGGCACTTCATCGACCGTATCTTGGTCTTCGTCAACAATTTGTTCATCTGTTGGCACAAATGACTCATCATCTGGTGTAGGTGGTTCTGAGATATCGGTGTTCTCCATGCCAACATCGGCACCAGGAACATCTTCGGGCGCCTCTATGCCAACGGGTGACTGAACAGGCTCATCAACAGGTTTTTTGCCTTTTCGCCCTTTTGGCGCCGGCGGAACCAATTCTTCCACTGGTGCTTCCACTGGTGCTTCCACTGGTTGTTTGCCCTTTCTTCCTTTTGGTTGTGGTGTGACTGGTGTGATTGGTGCTTCCACTGGCTCTTCTAAACCGATGGTTTGTGCGTCATTCGTTTCATCTTGTGGACCGGAGGTTGCGTCAAATGGCATCTCTTCGTCTGGTGGAATCGGTGTGTCAGACGGTTGAAGATTTGTAATTGCATACTTTGGATTTGACCGACTCAACAAGTGATTGACTTCATCTTGGTCAAACCACCTTATGCCGTCTGTCTCAGGGTCTCCTGCAGATGATTCAAAGAATCCATCGGGCAACGCAACATCGTTTGGCATTCCGACCATACGTGCTTTTTCTTCTACCAGACTCATAGTTGATGTAATGTTTGGCAATGGCTCTAGAAACCAATTTATCAAAGCCGCTGCGTTCGCAGCAATGGCTTCTCTGGCCTGAGGTGTCTTGGCTTTTTGAATCATTGGTTCCAGTTGTTTGCTTACTAACAACTCTGTAATTTGTCTGGCTTCTGGTGTTTGCAAACTCGAAAGTCCATCAAATTGAACTTGAGCAATCTGCTCTGGGTCGCGCTCCATTTCAGACACCTTTTTAGCCCTTGCTAACTCCTTGCGAATATCATTGCTCATGCCCCGAGTAGAAATGTCTTCTCTTCCACTAAGTGCTTGCATCTCCAGGTTCTTAACAAGGCTCGACCCTAGTGCATTCAATTCTTTCGGTGTGTATGCGGCGTCTGATTTACCAAACGCTTCGCGAATTCCATTCAACCAGATGTTACGGAACACTGGAGATAATACGCCCAACATTGATAACTGCTCTGGTGTTAGTTCTCCATCCATGTTCGATGCAAACCGGGCACTAAAAGGCAGTGACTTTCGTGCTAAACGAACCTTGTGGTCTTCCTCAAGCATGAATGACCATAGCTCAATATATCGGTCAATCTCTCCAAGTACAAACGCCTTTTCGCCAGCAGTTCGTTCGTTGACCGTCTGTGACGAGACTAGTTTCTTGGCTTCGCGCAAAAACTCAAGATATTCGTGGTGCTCTTGGGTGTTGTGAAACAGTGGCTGTCCGGCATCCATTGCCATGCCAACTCTCATCAAAGCCTCAACATTATCGGCTTGTTTAGCAAGGCCAATTTTGTCTAAGGTGTTTGCTGTGCGAACATATGGTTCTATGCGTGGGTTGTTTGCCATGATTCACCAATTACAAGTGTACAGTTTGAAACTTACGAACGCGGACAATTTAGACCTTTCTTTTGAAAAGCACAAGGCAAAAAATGGCGAGTTCCTAAGATAGCATTATAGTCCATGTCATCAATATCACTGTGCGGTTTCTACGGCAAAAACAATTACGGCGACGATTTAATGGCCGAATGCTTGAGCCAGCGTCTTAGCACTAGCGATAGCGAAGTAAAAGTTTACTCTGACGTATGCAAGGGTGATATTTTGAATGGTATGAAAGACCATTCATTCTTAGACAGCGACTGGATTGTCATTGGTGGTGGCAACATCATAGGCCCAGGTTTCTGGGCATTCAAAGATGGAATGATTGACCTGTTGCCAAAAGATGGCAGGGTTGTGTTTTTGAATGTCGGCGTTACACAGGACTACCTGAGTAACAGTGATTTTAGCAAAAAACTTGAGAGTCTAAATGCAAAATGGTGGGTAAGAGATATGGAATCACAAGACATACTCTACAACCTTGATATTGAATCGAGCTTTTTGCCAGATATATCATTGACACTCCGAGAACAGTTACACACGGAAAAAGAACCAAAAACCATTGGGGTGCTACTTAATGCGTATCCAATGAACGATTTGTTCAACAACGATAACGTATATCTTCACCAACGCGCACACCAATTTGCTCGAGTCCTGGCACATCATTTGGACTGGATGATATCGTTTGGATGGAAAGTGAAATTCTTGCCCTGTCATGTGAGTACCCAGATTGATGACAGGTTGATAGCTGCGGTGGTTTTTGGATACATGCAAAACAAGAAATCAGCAACATGGCAGGTTTCACATATGCCTTGGAAAGACCTGTCAGAGAGCATCAGCAAATGTGAGTTGGTGTTTTCGATGAGATACCACGCTTCGACCACAGCAGTGGCTTCTAAAACAAGATTTGTAGACTTAATTCACCATGACAAAAACAAACAGTTTGTCAGATACATCAAGGCTGAACAGTGTGCTGTAAACATATGGGCCGCAACACACGAAAGCCTAATAGAAGCAACGGTTGCGGCCGAGGCTATAAATACGGATTCATGGTATCAATGCAACGTTGCACAAAGCCTGTGGAACGACTTTGATTCATCATGGAAAACTCTCATAGAGAAAAACAATGCAAGAACATAAACCACTAGCAACAAAATCGCTTATCAAGAAAATATCATCGGGCATTCTGTGTGTAATGCTTTCGGTGTTCTTTTTCGTCGTTGGTATCCCTCTACTCGTATTGGCGTACATTGGACTGTGCTTCGGATATGCCGGAAAGACACTTGATAGGATTGGTTGTGCTATGTGTGCTTATGTAGAGTTCTTGCTCAGAAGCATCATTGACTCATTGCACAAAGTGTGTCACATAGACCCATATGACAGCGAGTATTGCGGATGCTGGCCGCCGCATTGTGGTTGGCATCCACATTGTGGTCATGCACCCCATTGTGGATGCCCAGCGCATGGATGCTCATGGCTTTCGATTTTAGTTATGCTTTTGAACATCATAGCAATGCCATATTTCTGGTGTACCAAAAAACCACACAAGGTCAATAAGCCCCGTGTTGGTGAAAACGAAAAACTTCGAGTGGCATATGTCAGTGTGTGGGGCACACCGTGTGGAATCGCCACATACAACGAGGAACTTGTTCCATATCTGAGAGAGTACGCCGATGTTAAGGTATTCGCAGAGTACGCCGATACAGACAAAAACCAAGGACTCGACCGAGACCCTGAGTGGGTGTTGCGCTGCTGGAGCAGACACGAGCATCCAAAATCCAAACTTATGCACGAATTGCTCGAATATCAGCCCCATGTCGTGCATATTGGTCATGAGTATGGGTTCTTTGCAAGGGCTTACATGTACACATCTTTGGTAACCTGGCTAAAGGGTCGTAAAATTCCGGTGCTCACCACGTTCCATAGTGTTTATGAGCACCAGGATAAGGTTGTAACAGAAGTGTCTTCACCAAACATCATTGTTCACACAGAGGCCGGAAGGGACTGTCTTGTAAAGAAAGGACTTCAGCCAAGCAAAATACACACAATACCACATGGCACAGAGGTTCTTGCTGGTACACAAGATGCGCCAGAACTGTTGCCGAGTATGTGGAACACATGGCACACAAAGCACACTATATTTCACCCAGGGTTCATGTTTGGATACAAAGGTCATGTAAGGATGCTTCATATTGTGGCCAGACTGAAAAAGAAATACCCTGATGTGCATTACATCATTCAGGGCTCAGAAAACCCACACACAATGAAGGAACATGATGCGCTATATGCACAAATCATTGAAACCGCAGATGCACTTGGGCTTTCATCAAATGTAACGGTAAACCGTGGGTTTGTGTCCAAAGAGGTATTGTTGTCATTTATCAGAACAACTCGTGTGTGCGTATTGCCATATCAAAGCCACCCTGACCACGAGGTGCGTGCAACATCTGGTATAGCCAGGGTGGTCGCCGGCACAGAGACACCACTCGTTGTAAGTTCTGTACACTTGTTTGATGACCTTGACGATGTTGCTACAAAGTGCATTGACGATGATGCAATGTATAACGCGATTGACAACATCTTTAAGGACAACGACGTCAAAAACTCTCAGGTATACAGCCGAGTGAGGTTCTTAAAAGCAACTAACTGGAAGCATATCGCCAAAAAGACTTTTGACGTCTACAAGCAAATCATTCGCTGATGTCTAACATTGGTATAGCTATATCAACCAGAAATCGCCAGGCGCATTTGAAGATGTGCCTGGCGCATTTTATAGCGTATTTCCCAACCGAACATACAGTTGACATCTTGGTGTGTGATGACAACAGTGCGACTGATTGTGCAACAGAAAACAAATTAACATGTGAACATTGGGGCATAAACTATCACTACCATCAAACAAGAATTGGCGTTGCCGCCAACAAAAACTTTGGCTTATCAATGATGTCAAATAACGATGTTGTCTTCCTGTTTGATGACGACAGTTTTCCTAATGAGGCATTCTGGGTTGAGTCCTATATTCATACCATGAACCACAACAATGTGCATCACCTGACTTATACTCCTTGGTTTCCGGACCAAAGGTCGGAACGAGCCGGAATGTACATTAGCGAGTGGGGTATGGGGTGCTGTATGTTTTTCAGCAAGCAACTTCTGGAGAAGATTGGTGGATTTGACGAAAAGTACCATATGTTTGGTTTTGAGCATCTGTCTTATGGAAGAAGGGCGTTTTTGTCTGGCATGAACCAGGATTACGGTGCATACTTAACCCCAATTGCCGCCATTGGGAAAATCTTCACGCTTGATTACGAATACAAAAGTCTCAAACAACAACCCTCGATTGGCATTATTGATTTTGAACATGTGCGAACATCTCATGCTGACACACCAGGCGACATCGTGAGCATAAATCGCAAGTTGTTTGACAGCAATAACGACGACCTGTATGTAAAACTACCGCAGTATAAACTGTAGTATGTATCGTGGCAAGCGCATAGTTGTAGTTACACCTGCTGGTCGAAGACGGTACCTCAATGTGCTTATGCCGTATGTATTGCGTGAGAAGGCAATCATTGACAAATACAGATTTTGGGTCAATACCAACAACGCAGAAGACATTAAGTACATCAAACAACAAGTCGACTCAGACCCTGATTTTTTTGAAGCAGAATACCTTGATGACCCTAAGCCTGATTGGAAAGGTAACCGAAGGGTCAGGCTAATATGCCAATTCTTCAAAAACTGCACAGAACCTGACACAGTGTATGTTAGACTCGATGATGATATTTGTTGGATGATGCCTGGGGCCTTAAAGGCGTTAATTGATTACAGAATTGACAATCCAGAATACTTTCTGGTGTATCCGGGTATTTTCAACAATGGATACACGGCCGAAATACACTCCGCTCTTGGGCTCGTCAAATTCCCATCAAAATCGTTTAGGAAATGGCAACGTGAATCAAAGTGGGGCATTTTGCATCACGAAAAACTTCTTGAGTCAATAGAGAATAACGACGCTCACAAGTGGTTATTTGAAAGTGTGGTTATCAAAGACTATGCTCAGGCACCCATCAATTGCATCAGTTGGATTGGCGAGGAATTCGCAAAATTTGGAGGCGTGGTCGCAGATGAGAATTGTGACTATCTAGAAGAAGTTTGGTTGACCAAAATAAAACCAGGTCAAATTCACAAACACAATTGCATGTATGGGGGTAGCCTAATGGCACATTTCGCATTCAACACACAGCGCGAATACTTCGAAACACACACCAATTTACTCGAGAGCTATGAAGTACTTTCGCTATACGATGGTGCTATGGAATTCTAGTCTATATCCACTGGCGGAGTGCCCAGCGGTGTTAAATCTACACATTCATCTAGTACATCGAATTGTATACCTTCGAGTTGAGGTGCAAGATTCTCTAACATCAATGCCTGGGCCACTTTGTCGTTAGCATATTGCTTGATAACCTGAAGTGTGAATAGCATCAATGACTTGTGTTCAATTGTGTCGGATTCCTCGAGTTTTTTAAGCGCAATGGTAAGAGAATGCGCTTGCATTCTTAGTGCGGCGGCGACTTGCCGTGCTGTCATCTGCGATTCATCCTTCCAAGTAACGCTCTCAGCCTTGGGTCTGATGCCGGTGAGTTTTCTGAATCATCTGATTGTGTTGGCATGGATGATTCAGGTTCACTATATGCCATCCAGACAATCTGATACCTTTCATAATCAGACATTTTTACCGACCGCCATTCTGTAGCATTAAACACAAACACGCGCTTGATGATTCCATCAACATCCAATATGACTGGATGCACTGGGTGTCCAAGCTCTCCAGAGAAGAATGATTTGGCAGAGGCGTATAGTGCTTGCGCTTCTCCAAACTGTACGAAGAACACTTTAGAAGCGTGCTCCCAGAGTTGAACCACGAAATCATATGAGAGTTGAGAGATATCTGGTTTGTGGACAGTTTTCGTTCCTATTTCTGCAATCCATATAAGTGACTTTTTAAGAAGTTCTCTGCGCTCGTATTCGCCGGCGAAATACTCTCTGCCGTCTTGTGATTTTCTGAATGCATACATTTCAATTGCCGCAGCCTCGCGCCAAGTCGGTTCTCTCAAGCAACATAAATAGGTTTCACCCTCAAACTGAATACGCAACAAGAACTCATCTTCCTGCACACTAGGTGCCCAGGTTTCTAATTCTGCAGTAGTCACAGTAACAGTCTCACTTGCTATTTGTGCTGGGCGATTTTGACGCGCTTCGTTTAACAATTCGCGCATCTTTTTTGCAGTTTCGAGTTGATTGTCTTCTATCATGATTATTCTGTGGTTGCGTAAAACTCTGATGTTGGATATCCAGATGTAGCTGCTGTGAATCCCTTTGTGACTGCATAGTCACAAGACCGGGCGACAAATGAATATGTCACATCATATGTTTTTCCAGGGTTTAGGGAAGTAGTTGGCTTGTTCCAATCAACATTCTGCATTGGAAACAGGAACGGGCCACCAAAGTACATAGTGACCGAACCAGACGAACCTTGTGTCATGCCTTCGAACAATGCCTCTCTGTCGCGGCCAGTGAAAGTGATTTCTCCCCTTACAACTCTATTTGATACTGAAACAAATCTTGGACCATGTTGGTCACTCCTGCCCCTGGATGGGCACGTATATTCGAATTTGACACTTTGTTGCACACTAAGACTCATACCAACCAATGCTTCATAATCCCAGTATCGCGAGTTTGACATTGACAATGCAAGGTCTGCTGATGTCAACTGTAGTGTTGTGTCAAACCCACAATCCATTATGTTCGCCGTGCGATATTCATTGGCATACCCTCGTGTTTCTATATCTCCGTCCCAGAACGCATTTGGTGGCATCAACGGCGAGCGCACTACTTTTCCACCTTTCCAATCAACACTGACTTGCACCGGAGATAACGAACCGGAACCAGATACACTGAATGATGCAGATGACATGAATACAGGACCGTAGGCCCGCGAAGCTGGCGTAGTGGTTCCCACAAACATCGGCATGCCTGGGTAGATTATTGATTGCCTCAGTGCCACTTCTCCAAGGTAATTCAATGACAAATACGGGAACAGTACATCCCCGCTTGCCAATGGTATCAACGGAGATGTTTGCATCTTAGAGTCAAACACGTGTCCTGCCGCAAGACCATGCGTGAATGGAGCAACTGCAAAATGCGTTTCTAGTGGTTCAAACACTCTTGAACCTGCGTCATCAGAATACGACCCAACCAAGAGTGGTCGCCAGTATGGTGATGTTGATGATAGAGTGTTAAATCCAGACCCGTTTCTCTCAAGTGGTAATCCGCTTGCCAATCTGTGCATATCCCATGTGTACGTGTCTTTGATGGGTTCAAGTCCGTTTTTGCGGTTGCACATTCCAATACGAGTTTGACTCTCGTCTAACCATATGCCAGGGTTGTAGTCAGTCATAGACATTAAGTACACAGACTGTTGTCCGCTTGAGATTAACGGCGGTGTTCTCATCTATTTCTCCGACCAGTTTTCTTTAACCATTCTCGAGCGATTGCCCTTGGAATTTCGTCATGCATTTGGCCAACAACCTCTGGCGTAATTGGGATTTGTTTTTCTGTCTTCTCGTCTTTTAGATTCCACGCCTTGACAAAATTACAAACGATGCCACGGTATAGGTTCCTGGTTCGAACCATCGCATTTCCAGTAATGTGATTGATAATAGTCGAGTCCTCGAGAACGCGGGACATTGTGTCGAAATCGCGGCCTTTGCAAGCACAGATGATTTCATCACATTCTTCATCAGACCCAGCACCAAGAAACTCAATTCCTCCGTCTGGAATCATGCGAAACTTAAAGCGTATTTCGATTGCTGGATTTTGGTCAACAAACAAACTCATTCTATTCAACTTGTACAATGCTGATGTGAGCAGGAAAGTCGTCATATCTACCGGTTTTGACCGTGCCTATTTCCCGAAGACCAGAGATTACATAGATTCTGTGGCCGAACACGGAGAATTTGACGACTATGTTGCCCTGTGCCTGAACTTTCTTCCAAATGAATCTGAGGTTTGTGAGCCATGGAGATATGTCTACACAAATGAACACCAGGTCATAGCCCCACACTCCAATAGATGCATGCAGCACGGTGCGTTCATTAGTTTCTTGAATTTAGACCATGATGATGTGGTTTTGTTTACTGACTCAGATATGCGAATGCAAAGGCGAATGTGGCCTGAAGAAATGGACATATTGAGAAAGCTAAAACACGGAGAAGTGTTTGTTGGAGAAAACAAAGACGCCAATGAAACCCTGTATGAAGAGGCAAAGTATTTGAGACCGTTCGTCCCGGTGGAAAGTCTTACAGATGTGTTCAAAGATACCAATATCAAAACATCGAAATGCTACAACACCGGCGTAATGGCTGCTACGGTTTCTACATTCTCGGTGATACTCGAGGAATACGCTAGAAATATTGGGAGCACTGATTACATATTCGAGCATTACGCAAGGCAGCAATGGTTGATATCTTACATCATTGCATATCGCGGAGACCTGAGAGTGCGTGTGATGCCAGCTACATTTCACACGCATGGTTGTCATGGCGCAAAACCGGGCACTGCATACAATGGATTGTCATACACGTATCATGGCGTAGATGTTTTATTTGCTCACAATTTACACCCAAATATGTTTCGTCAAGAAAAATCCATTGCGTTTTGACCAGTAATTGGAACGTGTAGCTGACGTTCTCGTCTAGAGACCTCTTCGTTGATAATCCCATTGACCTTGCGTGCATGAATTCGATATGCTTCCCAGGGTTCTTCCACCAAGCTACTCTGAAACTCATGCGGTAAACTTTTCAGTGGTGGTGGGACTCTTCCCATTTGCCAATCAAGGTCGAAGGCGTAAATATAGTTGCTTGCGCCGACAGGCACGCAGGAGCGGCCTAGTTTGTTGGTCAGAATGGCTTCCTGGGCACGTCTAGTGTATTCCATGTGTTCGTAGCCATAAATGCCGTAACGTTCGTCAAATCCGCCTATAACGTCAAGACAATGCCTTGTCATAAACATCAGCACGCCGAGCTCAGCATTGTACTCTTCAACACCGAATGCTTTGCCAACAGGTGCATAGGGGCCAGTGTGTGCGTTATAGAGCAGATGATGGCAGCCACTGTGCTTATAGCAATTGACATAAAGTTCATCCCATCCAGTCTGTTTGGGAAAGCAGTCATCATCAAACAGGAAACAATAGTCACAATCACCAAGTCGTTCCAGGCATTGATTTTTGGCTTTGGCAATACCCATTCTTTCACTAGCGTAGACATAGCTCATTGAAAACCCATGCTCTACACATGATTGCTCATTCATGTTGGCGATATCTTCGTCACTATTGTCATCAAGTACAAAAAACGAATAATCAAGTCCGGGTTTGAACACAGCGAAATGTCTAAGACAGACCGAGAGAACCTCTGGTCTGTTTCTGGTTGTGATTGCGATACCGATTTTCTCTGAATTCATTACATGCCCCACTTATCGGCAAACACTTGCCGTAATCCATATGTTTTGTTAATTTTGTCTTTTGGGTCTAGGAGTTCGTGAGACTGTGACTCAAGATGTGTTACAAGTGAAGATGTGACAAGCGCATGTTTCTTCTTGGTGCATCTAAGGTATTGAGCCAAATCGTTATCCTGAAACCAAAAACTGAACGCCTCATCAAGTGGTATGATATGCTTCAATGTGTCTTGTTTCATAACCAGACACCATCCGCAAAAATGGATACCAGATTCAAAACCGGGCAATATTCCATTATCATAAGGTCTGTGTGCTTCCCATATTGGGCATTTTGGAGACGCGGAATCTAGATTGTGCTCTTTCATCTTGTCGACAATCTCAGAAAACCAGCCATTATGACATAAAACATCATTGTTCATAATGATGACATATTCGCTTGTGCATTCTGGCAAAGCCATGTTCAGATACTGGTTGTAATTGAACGGCAAATTTGGTTGAATTACACGATGCACAATATCATTGTATGTCATACCACCAAGTTCTGGTGCAGTTTCAACTAAATGCACCCTAAAACCCCAATCGTTTTCCGAAGAATGCAACGATTCTATGCAGTGGCGCGTCATTGCATAGAATCGTTCGTTTTTCGTATAGCTCAGAATAACAACATCGACTATTTTCATCAGCTTGTAATGTATGTCATGGCTGGAAGGTCTTCATACACATCAGTGACCATAGTCCACTGAACCTGTCTGGTTTGCGCTTCTTTAGACTGACCCGTGCCACTCGAGGGAGCCCAAACCACATGAGGCACCTCAAGTCTGAAAGTGTCTGCTGAAATCCTTAGCCCATTTTGTCCAATTCCATTTGGCCCTGATAATCGCTCAGCAAGTGCCCATGGTTCTATTGGTGCTTTGTATGTAATCGTTCCATTCACTATGCGACTTTCTACGGCAAGTGCAAACGGAAATGCGTTTAGCATCTCTCGAGTTGCCGAATTGTCGTATTCTGCTCGCTCAGGTTCGATTCCAACTGCATGCATAGAATGTATTGGTATGATATTATGTTCGATTTTGAATGTGAATTCTTGTATACTGGTTGGCAACAGGTTAATTCCAGAAAATCCTCTAAACAGCGGGCTGTCAACAACGCCATCCATACCAAAAGACCATGAGTCAGAAGCAATTGACTCAATCACTACAGCAGTGTGACCAACCATACGTGCAGGTGGTTGAGCGGCGTAGGCCGCAACAATTGCCGCTGATTCATTTCGAATTGCCATTTGATGATATCTGTCAAGTCTGCATGCATTGATTTCGGATGAAACCTTGATTGGCTGGCCTGGCTTAAAAGAAAGCTCTATGCTTTTTACAAGACATCCTGTCAGCAATCCCTCTCGTAGTGAGACAAGAGAGAAGGCCCGTTCGTGAAATATATCAGTTGCAGCGCGAAGTGGCGCAAATATCTGTGTCTCAGATGTCGTAGTCCTTCCAATTGCTCCAGAAAACGTGAATTTACCAAGGCGTTTGTTGACGCTTGTTACAGTTGCTGAACTCGTAATCCCATTGTCAATAATACTAACAGTGAATGGTGTTGACAATCTAACAAAATCAGCAGCGTTATCTACTAACAACTCAGTTGCAGAGGGTGCCATGGTTTGACGACATCTGGTTAATGCAACGGTTGGAGTGCCCGCATACGAAAGCCTGGTCATGTGATACAAGTCCGCAAAAGCCGGGTCGACCCATCCCTGAATTGGACTTTGTAGTGGCATATCGAGTGTCGCAGAAATGGTCAGCGGCGGCACCATAAAGTTGCTTGGGTCTACTGATTCTCCAGCGGACTTCTCGGTGACCTTTGGTGCCTGGTCTACGTTTAATCGAAACGAACTGGCTGCGAGAATGGTGCGCGGTACGACCTCATCTACTATGTCAATTGCATATAGCGGTTCGCTTGGTTCGTTGCGCACAATAGCCAAGAGGTCTACAAACCCCTCGTGAAACCCAAGCATTCCGAGACTACTATAGATTGATTGAACAGACATTACGGCACCGTTTCTACTGTGACAAAATCGTATAAGCTCCAAGCAATACGATAATTTGCATCCATGCTTAGGTCAGTGCCAGGTGTAATGAGAACCTCGTCAACTCTGTCAAATAAATCTGATTCAGAGCCCACGAGAAACTCAGTGCCTCGAATGGTGTTTTGCGGGACTGTCACACTGAATGTTTGTGGCGTGCCCGTCGCTCCGAGTCGAGCGGTAACCGTGACAATCAATTCATTCTTCGTCGGACTGTTTTCTGGGTCTGACAAATCATACTCATCATCGCCGGCGAATGCAACAACCGGGTCTCGACCGCGAATCAATGTGTTTGCTTCTACAGGCGGAACATATACGCGTAGTCTTCGCGGTTCTAGTGCAATATCACCTGTTAGCCTGAGTCCGCGTTGTGTCACTGCTTGTCCTGCGACACCACTGTCGATATAACCGTACATTGGGTGAATGTATGCTGTTAGATTGTTGACCGTAGACCACGTCGGCGGTGTTGTGGCTGTTGCATATTTACCAGTTGCAACTGCTGACGATGCGACAAAACGAATGTTTCCGCCTGTGGGTGCCGCAGACTGTTCCATGACAAGCCAGTAGTCATTGCCATCAGTTAGATTTGCTGAGCACTTTAGCAAAATAGTTCTTGTGGTTGCTGTCAAATCACCATATGGCACCGTGTCTGTAATTGTAGCCACGACGCTTCCTGGTACACCCGCATTGTCATTATAGATGTAAAACGTCAAGGTTTCTAATGGATTAGACAATGTGGCCGATGTTTGAACCTGGCATCTAATACCCTGGAGCAGTGTCCCAGAAGCAGTGAATTTGATAGCTTCAAATGCCGTGGACATGGTTCTGGTGGTGTCATATGTGAGTCCTGGGAATGTGTATGAACCATAGCCTGTAACTTCGCCAACTTCAGTTAAACGATAGTCAATCTGGTCCCCAACCAAATTTGAACGACGATAGACATGGTAGAAAAGAGCATCGGTTACTTCATCGAACTCAATATGATTAACAAAATAAGACGGGCTTGAGTAACTTGCGTTTGCAGTGGCATATGTGACCGGTGTTTCACCATTGTTGGTTACCGCACTGACTCCATAGATATACGTGCCGCGACTCATTGAGAAAGACTCACCTGTCCAATACACATCATCTGAACGATAACTGGTTCCTGTGACATTAGTCGGGGCATCGCCCACAATTCCATATGCATAATCAAACAAGTCGCCACGGAAAATAGCAAATGTGTGCTGTACGTCAACGCCTCTGATATCGTAATACGCCCGAGCAAAATTACGAGGGAACTCAAATCTCTCGAGGCCTGCGAATGAAATACCTCGAGCGAAATAGCTAGATGGCTTAAACGAGCGAGTTGCCCAATATGTTCTGAAGTCCTGGTCTGGTGCATCGGCTACCTGAGCGGTATATTCTTCCATAGCGGCCATCATGTTGGCCAAACTAGCATTGTCCCTGGCTTGCTTCAATGCAATTCTGGTTTGCTTTGCTGCTCTTGTGATAGTACTTGCATCAGCAGAGCCAAAAATTGGATTGGTTGAGTCAGGTGACGGATAAGCCTGAACAGTTCTAAGAATCACCGGTTCGCCAGCATCTTCTGTTAGTTCTGGGTCTTCTGGCGTGCCAGCAAGCATGTCTGCGACAGGAAGCCACGTGTCTGGCAACGGTGGAAAGTAATAGAACGTTTCTGGATTTGTGCCACCATGAAGCACTGGCAAGCCATACAACACAGACAGCCTTGGTTCGTACACAAAATACACAGGTGAGCCAGAGGCAATTGATGATGAAATGCGGCCGTATCGAAGAGGGTCGCTGACTAGTCCAACGCCATTATCATAGCTAGGGTCTACAACAAGTGCGGTGCCGGCTGTATTTACGCCAGAGAACCTGACAAACACATTGTTAACATGTGCTGATACAGGAAACCCAAGTGATTCGACCAGACTGATGTTATTGATTGGTAATTCAGTAGCGTTTGCAGACGTAGATGCAGAAGTCGTTGTGGAATAAGACTGAGTAGCACGTTCGGCTTCCGTAAGTGAAAAGCCAACCCTGATACCATATAGATACCCAGCGCCATATGTGTCTGCAAATACCCTTCGGATTGCAATTTTTTGTGCTGGGATTACCAGCCTTTGTCCATTATATCCGACTTCTCCAGAACTGAAATTCACAAAGTACTTATCGTTGACACTATCATATGAACCAGTGAATCCCGCTGGTGTTGTCTCCAAAATACCAAAAGCAGGTAGTTGATTTGAGGCCAGTTGCTCGAGTTGGTACAATTCAAAAGTCGCGCTCTTTGGAGTCGTTTCATTGCCGACACCATCTTGCACTGCTACATGCATGTCGCCTATTGCTCTGACTAATTCGTAAATGTATTCTTCAACCATATCTATGCTCACGGCAAAATGATGTTCAGCTCGTCCAGTAAGTATTGTTTCAGTCTCTGTGGCATATCATCACTATATGTCGTCCAATAATCCACAAAGTCTGGCGTCCACGCCGTTAAATCAACCCATGCACTAACGAAATTGTACAGCGAGAGAGCTGCTTGGTCTGCAATCTCTGCTTGAGAACGCCAGTTGCTGATTGCACTTGGATTAAAGTATGCAGCGCTGATTTCATCGGCAAAACCACCCCATGCCCTTGGTGACCTTTTGTCTGCAAAATACACCTTGGCTTCAGTCAAGCTGGTTGAGCCAGGGATATAATTGTCAACACTAATGACAAATCGCTGCAACTCTAGGTATTCAACTTCGTCACCTGGGTCTGTAATAGTGAACACAGACATATATTCACTATTCACAAGTTCAAGCGCTTCTTGAACTGAAATTGTTCTTCCTATGAGCAAAGGTGAGCCCTCGTTGGTCGCGCCGCCCTTGAATGGCAGCGCGTTGATATCCAGAAACGGAGTAGTGGACACTTTGTATGCTACAGCGTATGTGGCGCCGAAAACATAAACGTCATTGAGCGGACGAGCACCCAAGAACACATTATAATCAAACGCTACTTCATACGGTGATGAATCGTATTTTGCAGTCGGTGTTGCGTCGCCGTATTTTCGAAACAGACCAGTACCAACCACTACAGGCTTCAAGGCATTGCTTGCATCTGATGGCTCGACCCAACAAGCACCGAACGAGCACTCTAAATTCCTTGAGGACAATGCTGTACCTATGGCCATTTCTGCTGACGATAAGGCGCGGTCTTCAGCAGACAAAAACTTGTCTACTGATACCACAACTGCATTAACTATTTCTGCGCTTAAGAATGGTTGTGACATCAGCTACTCCTTATTACTATGACATCACCAGGTGGGGCGCCGTCTGTATATGTTTCTAGTTCTTCTTGTGTTTTAGCCACTGCCAAATATGCAATACCGTCTGCTAGTTCCGGACCAAGAGTTACTGCCGTTGGTGCAACTGCGTATGATGTGTCTGGGCTGATAAGTTCTGGAATTGGATTGGTTGTTGAGTACCAAAACAGCTTTAGTTTTTGCGTTGTTGTATCTCTGTAATGCTCTACTACAATCGTGTATGTGTTTGATTGGTCAAGCGGGCCAGGAATAACATAACTTACTGGCACATACGAAGGCGAATCCCATGTATCTATTACAGGTGTATCCATGTCTTCAAAGTACACACGCGCACCAGTGTTTGCCTCTAACACCAAAGTGTATACCTCATCATCGTACAGTGGTCTAAAATTGCCTTCAAATCTTGCATTCCAGCTTTGGCCTAGTTCATCATCATCTCCTTCATAGTTTTCATAATTGATACTCTCTACAATTACATCTGTTGTAGGCTCGTCAGTGATGTCTAGGTCTTTCTCATCGCCAGAGGTCTTTGCCCAGAACTGAGCCCTCCAACCAGGAGCAGGTTCAAGGTGTATGATGTCTTTTTCAACGACGCGGCCGTCAACCCATAGTTTGACCTTTACAAATATGTCTCGACTTCTTGGTGCATATTCCCATGATGCAGTGTTAGAGTTATAGAATGCTCGAGGATAAATCGACAACTCCGATGGCTCTTCGAGTTGTCTCGAGGTGTATGACCAAAATGTGTCAACTTTGTATACGTTGCTTTTTGTGTTGACTGCGGTATATCTGCGTTGGTCGTTTGGGGGTGGTAAATGTTCTGTGATGTTTGGGGTGTCGCGATTGAATGCGCCCAGAACTGCATATGTTTGTTGATAACAGTCTAGCCAAACATCTGATGAATGTGCAACCCACGTATCATCAGGGTGTCGATGTGCCACATACCCATTTGTGACATCGCTTGTGTCTTTGGGCACAAACACCCATCCGCCGCGTGGCGTTTCATCGAAGTAAAACTCTGCCCAGTAAGTGCCGGCAGACAATGTGTCTTCTGTTTCAAATTTGTATTCAACCAGGCTGTCTGTAATGCTGCGCATCTCTGGACCTGTGGCTGTGGTCACCTCAACACCAGACGGAAAGTCTGCGACACTGGTAACAATGCGCATCCTGACCCTTTTACCAGTTCCATTCAGCAATGTACCATATGGATTTTCTTCCTGCAGAATAGCCGAAAGCAAAACACCGATACGGTCTGTGTCGCTTGGAACTGTTATCTTGATTGCTGTTTTGTCATAGCACAAAACCTCTTCGTAATATCCATCTTCTTGGTTAAACACAGGTGTTATTGTTTCGGTTTCTCCGTTGTATCCAGAAAGCCAAATAGTCCCAGATACCGGAGTCCAATCTGGTGTATCACGACCAGCATCGTAGTGCCATGCTGTAAGTGTAACTGGCTCTGTTTTAGATTCAACTGCAACAAATCCCCATGGCATTGCCTCTGTGGGTTCAATAACAAACCAGTAGACCCTTGCTTGTGCAAAGTTATGATTCAAGAAGAACTCTTTTTCAGTAAAATCAATGTCTGATATTGAATCAAATGTTACTGTGCCACCAGTTGCAATCAAATTTCCAGGCAATCCATCAACACTAGAGTACAGCGAAGCACGCAGCCCGGCACCTGGAGAATTAGTAAACTCACCGTCATATGATGACTTTCTAAGCCTGAGCTTAAACCCAGATATACCACTGTCAACCGAAGTTACAATCTTGGTTGCAAAAGCCGGAAGTACAATTGCTGTTTCGTGGCCGGTATTGGATGTTTTGTCCAAGCCTGGGTCTTCTGACGCCAACACCTGATTGCCATATGACTCGAGCAAAGATGGGTCTAGTCCGCTTGGCGCGATGGTAAACGAATCTCCACGAGCGACCTCTGGTTCTACGGGTTCGTCTGGGGTTGACGAATCTGCAAAATCAAAGAAGCCGTTAAGATTGTTGACCCAATATGGAGAGTCATATGACGCAAGTTGCGACACACAAACTCCAAGTTCGTCAAGTGAGATGAATTTGTTATCATACTGCCTTAGGTCAATAATCAAAAATTGCCCGCCGTTGTCAAGGAAATCTCTGACTGCATCGTCTATTTGTTCTTGTGAATACCCTTGGTTCTCAAGATTCTTTCTGAATTGCTCTTCTGTAACTAGTGTTTCATCATCCGGTGACACCACACGAGTGTTGATAATACGATAGTCACGCATAGACAAGTCGGGGATTACGCCGGCGTATCCGTGTAATCGAAATTCGTTCATGTACTGCAGGGTGTCTTTTTTGAAGTAACCCAGTGTTGACAATCCCGCTGCTATTCTTGCGTCGTATTCGCTGTCGGAAAGATAGTATTTTGATGCAGTGACGTACAGGTCTTTCTCAAATTGATTTTCGTCAAAGTCTTGTAATTTAAGCCTAAGAGTGTAGTCATTTGTAAGTCTGTCAGCAGAACTATCTGATGTAATCGCGTCGCACTGGTCTGATTCATCCATGAACACTTCAAACGTATTTGAGACGTCAAGTACTTCGCCTGTTGTGCTCAGCAAATTTGAATCAAGCCTTGCCATAACTGTTGACGGTGGACGAGTTGCAATGTCTGAAACCACCCTGCGCTCATCAGCATCAAACTCAAATGATTGATAACCGTCTTCTGGCACCAATTCACTGTTTATTGGTGTTTTTAGCGCGGCTCTGAAAGCCTTGGACGACGTGTTGTTTTCGTTTCTGAGATTCGACAGTCCAGTAAGGATGGTATTTGGTAAATAAGCACCAGGGGGTAGTAGACCATACGCCAGGCTCGAAATTGGTGTATCAATCGAGTACAATCTTAACTCAAGCAACGACAGATACAATGCAAATAACAGTCTCTCAATTGCGTCTGGGTCTTCAACAGGCGGCCGGGCAAACGAAAGTGCATCTTGTGACATCCAAGCAATGTAAAAATGGCAATTCAGTGATGATATTTCATCTGAATTAGCATCATCAACATCACCAATGTCTGCAAGCAGTGTCCTGAATGATGCGTCTCTTTGGTCGACAATGTCATATAGCGCACCTGGTGCCCTAACAACAACAATGCGGCCGAGAGTTTCATATCCATCAATTTCTGGTGGAAAATACGGACATTCATCCCAGTTCTCTGGCCAAAACTCAGCAGTAACCTCTGGACCGACCGATAGTAACGGCTTGACATCTGGTGATTCATAATCGCTCTTCTGTGGTCGACCCATAAGGCGTATACAACAAGCTGCGCCTTTTCTTAGGTCTCGTAAATATCCAGTGAGTGCGCCCGTGTACCCAACCGGTGTGGCGGCTTCCCAATCTTGCAAAGAATACAAACTAGGCACTGGCGGGTCACTATATTCGCCGTCATAAAACTTGAAATGCGTGCGATTTTTGGCGCGTAAAAACGAATAGGCTGCATAAATTGAATCAAGTGTCCATCCAAATTGAACACCAACGTCTTTTCTGAAAAAGTTCTTGCGAGTCCAAATGCGCACATTTGATATAGCGGTAATTGCTGGTAAACCAGGTATTCCGCTTATTGGTTCAAGCGATAGTTCTTCATGTGTGCCCCACAGTACAACTATATGCCAATAGCTGTTATCTACCCATGTGGTTACATTAGCCGGAACCCTAACAGTAATTCCATAAGTTGAACCTGTTTTTGAGACCTCCATGTCAAGCACGACAGGCATGTCTCCGTATGATGGAAGTGTTGTCGCATTCCACGATGAACCGGTTTTAGTTTGCACCAATTCATCATATGCATAGACCCTAATGTCTCTTGGTACATCAGTCTCTGCATCAATCAACATGCAACCATCTAATTTGTCTGCTGAAATTGTAAATGTAACCCAAGATGAAGCCCCAATTGTGCTGCCTGTTTCATTTAGCAACGACACCCATCTGCCGTGCTTAAAATACGGTACGTCTTGGTGCGCCGCACCATCCCATCGTTGCGGTCTGGTATATGTAAGTCTGCTGTCGTAATTGACACCCTCTGTATTGCCGGCCTGTGGTTCTACATCCCACGAACTCCATGCATTGTAATACCAGATACCCCAGCCTTCTGGAGAAGGCGGACCGTAATATCTTGGGTACCAGGTTGAAATGCCTGGGTCTTCGAACTCGGGTGCGTCATGGTCTTGCTCTTCCAATATGCCATCCATAACTCCGAAACGAACAGGGTCTTCAGTGTTGTATGCCAATAACCCTGAAGAACCATCTGAGTCATGGAATGTGGTAGCCTGGCGCAGTCGACACAGTGCTGACTCCATGCGCATTAGGGCGCCTGGGTATTTGTTTGTGTCGCCAAAGTCACCGAGCAGGCTGTTTCTTGCCATACCCAGCGCCTTATAAACTTGCTCGAATGCTACTCGGTCTAAATTCATTTACCGTCGTTCCCACGAATCAGTGGAGACGTTATCCGGACCATACTCGGCAACTCTAATCAGTTCTGTGGCCGACAATGAAGCAGTTGCCTTGTATAGCAGTTGTTGCCCTTCGCCGCCGTCAGATGTCTTGATTTCGCCCATTACCACATTGTATAGAATTCGAACTGGTCTCCGCCATTTACTCTTATACGAGAGAATTCTTTGGCGTGCTTCATCTGACAGATTTGGTATGACTGGATTGGTCATATCTACCACTGAATCATACATTTCTAAAAAGGCTGTCGCGGCCAGGGCACTATCCGCCAATGTTGGCGATGTTGATGTGTGTGTGAGGTTCCAGATGTTATCAAAATCGCTCTGTGCAGATGTAACATACGTTGAAAGAATATCGTTGTGACTATCGGTAAAATGCTTTGGAGACAATGCTGACTTTCCGCAAATTGGGCATATACCAACTACCCACATTCTTCGATGGTTGCGTAGAATGTCATTGAGCAATCTGGCTGCTTCTTGCGAAAACCTTTCACTCGATTGGCGCGAGGAACCCTGAACATATACCTCTATGTCAATTTTGTGTTGATACTCTTGGGCACCATAAACCTCATCTGATGTGGGTGTAGATGTGCCCTTGATAATTACAGCAGGTGTATCTGTACCAACCAGTGTGAACTCGCCCAGATGCCACTTTTTGATTACTTGGTCGTAAATAGCCGGCAACGACTGGTTGTTTTTTGGCCATTCGTCAAACAGTATTCCGCGTATAGTTTCGTAGACATCTTCAATCATTTATATCACTTATTGCCTTGTGATTTACCCTCAACCGCTGGGTTCTTTGGCGCTCCTCTCAGGGTGTTTGAAATGAACCTGCTACTTCTGGTTCGCCTTTGCCCCTCGAGCACTATCTCACCATTTTGCAACCGCACCATCATGTTTTCTGCCCAGTCTTCTCTGCGCTTTTGAGGCTCACTAGCTTCACGGTCTGCACCTTGAAGTTTCTGTTCGTAAATCATTTGTGCGGCCATAATGGCACACACTGTTGGTATCGGAGAGGGAAAGTCAACCTCTCCGCCCTGATTAATCTTCTTTAGTGGCACGTCATAAACCGCACGTATCAAAGCATTGATGCGTTGAGTTGCCTGCTCAATATAGAACTCGATGTTGTCGACCAAAAGATTCGCTGGTTCTGGGTTGTATGGGTCTGGTGTGCTATTAGTACCTTCAACAACAATGTTGTTTGGCAAATACACAATCACGTCTTCAATGTTGCAATATGTTGTCATATGATTTCTCCTTTAGCGCCAGTTCCTGGTTGTGCCAATCCTGGTTGTGATTGTGGTACCTGTTCTTCTTGGATTTTTTCTGTTTGTGTCTTGAGGTAATCCGGTTTGAAGTCTTCTCCAAATCCTTCTGGAATAAGACCATAAGATTCTAGGTCTCTGCGATGAATTAGTGTGTAAACGTTAGTTCTCTCAACGTCATTAGCATTTCTTGAAGCAGAACTGATGAATTTAGGCAATTGTACGTCGATGTCTTGGTAATGACCAACAGCAGCATTATAGATTTCTACCGCATCTGGCGACGCCGGTGTATTAAGAACACTATTGACATCCTGGGCCTGGCCTTTGGTCAATTCAGAAATCATTACCCATCCACCAGACTTATGCGCGTGCTGGCACGCTTGTTGCATGTCAAGATTGGGTGGCATTGGTTTTTTCATGAGATACACAATCAGCCTGGTCTTGTCATTGCAAAGATATTCTTCGCCTGGTACTACCCATATATCCAAATTGTCTTTCAATGCAATTTGTTGAGCTCTCCACCCAAACTGAGGACCAAGTGGGTGTACTACGCCAACTACATCAAGACCGTTGGCAATACCAGCAGTCAGAAGTGAGCGCAAGTGTGGGTCGGCAGCCATCACCGATTGAGCATCGAGCTCGACCGGTGCATACAAACGCAAGTCCACGCGCATCATGTGTTTGCGCAAAGACTCGACTGTTCGTGATTGCGTATACCAACTGTACTTACGCATACCATTCTTTTACACAAGAGCGGTAGTCGTACCTATGCGTTTGGAGCGGAGTATGTGGCTCGTTTTTGGCCACAATGCGGACAGAACTTCTCGGCGTTAAACGAAAATCCGCACTCTGTGCAAAATCTCACTAATGAACGCGATGCGAACGTTCTTTTTGCCTTGGTTTCAGCTTGGCGGATTATTGGTTCTGGTTCGGGTTCTGGGTCTTCATCTGGGAATTCCCTTGCATACGCATCAATGTCTGTAACACTTGTGTGTTCATTGTTGAGCATATTGACTAATGGTTCTTTTGGTGGCTCTGGTGTTTCATCAGATGCCGATTGCTCGAGATTTTTGGCGTAGTTTTCGAAAAATCGTTTTAGAGTGGGTGAATTAACGACGCTTTGATTGTGGACGAACTCTCCAGATGGGCCGATGTGTGGTTGAAATTCTGCATCTGGCGCAGTGTCATCGACTTCAATATGTTCGCCTCTCGCTGGTTCAGATTCATTGAGTACGGTTTGACCGTAAGCGTTGGTTCTCATGGCGATGGCAGCGTTCATGTTGTTTTTTGAGAACGAATACCGTGTTTGTTTGTTCATGTTAGTCCTTTTGCTTCTTGCTGTCGTGTACAGACCATTTGAATGATTCTACTTTGACACCTAGTGCGTCACCAATTCCCAGAATGTATTCCATAATGTCTGCTTCTGAAACACCGTGTGGTGCCGCGAATGCTACAGTTGCAGTATGAACTTGCACATTTTGGATAGGGCTGTCTTTTCGAACGAAGCTCTCAATAGCCGGCACATCTCCGGCTTCATTGAATTCGTCAGATGGCACACCGTCGATTGCCTGGGCAATGCGCATCAACCTTGTGCTGGTGTGAAGATTGCCGTTTGATGCAATTACCTCGGCTAATTTTGTGATATTGTCTGTGTTTCGCATAGTATTGCATTCCACGTCAAATGGTAAATGACCTCATTGTTGATTTATTAGTCTATGACTGTCTTACCTGCAAATTCTAGTTCATACTTGCGTAATGCGCTCATAAGTTCATGGTCTGAGCTACTGTCCATCACGTCGCTGACACTTCGGCCACTCTTAAGACCCTCAAATGCCTGCGGCCAAACGGCGTAGTATTCAGTGTCTTCAACTGGTTTGCCAGCAGCAACAGCGTTTTCATAACCCTCACTAATAAATCTTGCCAGGTAAAGAACTCGGTTCAAAACATTTCTAAGCGTCGGCGGGGCCGCCATAGCACCAACATATGAATCGGCGCCTGCGGAAATGCCAGTAACTGTTGCTGTCTCACCAGAGCCACCAGAGCCACCAGAGCCGCCAGAGCCGCCGCCACCTGTGCCAGTGTCCGTTGGGTCTGGGTCTGTGACAATGGTAAAGCCCTCAACATCTAGCATCCTGAGTTCCCTGAGTGCAGACATTTCATCATCCACAGAGTAGATACGCATGGCTTCTGAATACCTTGGGTTTCTGATTTTAAGCCTGTTGAAGTTTTTGTCGACAACAACATATCCTTCATTTTTATGAGCGTCTGGCTGTTCTTCAATCAGTTCATAAACCTGGGCCAGCGAGCGTACTTTTTTATAGGGAGCAACCTCTCCGTGAAATTTCATGTTGAAGATGTCAATTTCTTTGAGTGTTTTTCTGTTGACGGCTGCGACAAGATATAAATGTGATGTCGAATACAATACCACAACCCTGTTGTCTGGTGTGACTAGTTCAAAAACATAGGACACATCTGGATTGAGCTTGCTTGTGAACTCTGCCCAGCTTGTGCCGTTGTTCATAAGTGCTTCTTCAACCAGTTGTCTCCATGTAACAGTTCTGCCAGAACCATTTGGACTTCGCACAATTGAGCTGCCATCGGCACTAAACCTAGTTGAACACCGCCATTGTCCTTTGTAATGATACATACACACTAATGCGCCGTCGATTTTGTGCATTGCTTTAGCACTAGACCAATCAAACTGGTCTGCAATTGCCTTATATCCAGATTCACTGGGTTCAAAAAATGCGCCTATTGGTTTGCAAACAACGTCCCATGTATCGAGCTCCAAAATCAAACCACGGCACTCTCTGACAATCGGAGAAGATTTTGGACTCAGGGGTCTGTAGTTGAACACCACAACTCCCAATTCGTGATTGACGAAGTGTTGTATGTCGTATCGCTGATACAGATTTTGCAGCGTCTTGCCAGAACGCAAAAACTCAGATGTGTGTGTCGTGGTCATCTAATTACTTGTACCGATTTCTACATCAGGCCATATGTTCAGAAACTCCTTGGTCTCATAACACACCCTGAAGTAGCTAGAGAATTTGTTGAAGAACAAGATATTGCTCCCCTTTATGACGTGGTGAAAATACTCAGTTGGTTCACTATTTCTTTCGGCCGCTAGAACTATCGTGCGAATACTGTTGGCTGCGCAATAGTGTGCCAATGAGTTGCTTGTGGTAATCACTCCGTCTGCCAGCGAAGCTAGTGCCCACAAATGCATTACTGTGGGTGTTTTACCAACCAATCGAGTGGTATTGCTGAGCTTGGACACAACAGAGTCATCCCAATGAACACCACATGTAACATAGTGTTTGGTTTGGTCATGAAGCATCCACCTAAGATACTCACTCCAATGAGGCCAGTGGTGAATGACTTGATTTGTATTGATGCTGAATGGTTGCACCAAATAGAATGGTCTTGGTAGATATGATGCCACATCCTCTGCCCACACTTTGCAGTATTCTGGTACGTTTATTCTCGGTGCTAAAGGTATTTCGGGTGCATCATATCCAGAAAATCCATAGTTAAGATTTGTGTCTGCCACCAGCTCTGGGTCAAATATAGAGTGCGCAAGTGCTTTTTGAATACCCTCTCTGCGCGTGTCTGGGTTTGGACTCCACATCATTGTGTTATTTGCCCTGTAGTTTTCGTAAGAATCGGGCGACACGTAATGCGCTTTGGTAATGTACTCTTGAGAATTCAAGAAGTCTAAAACAATGGATTCTGGAGACAGGTATCCATAATAGATACACTCTTTATTGGGCATGAGTTGATAGAAATGCCCCATAGCACATATGATATCCCCCCACGGGCCTAAACAGATTCCGTACTTGTGCTCATTCATTTCTGGTCAATTTGTATAGCGCAATACTTGGATGTGAAAACACCAACTTGTCTATCCATCCCTCTCTTCTCATTTTGTCCAAAATTACGCTTACGTCGTTGACCGGATGTTGTATGTCTAGTAACAATAATGAACCACCTGGTTCTAGGATGCTCTTCGATATGTTCAACAAGTTCATGAGCATCCTTGCATTGGATGATGTGTCGATACATATGATGTCATATAGCTTAGAGTCATCCTGGCTTTGGTTCACAAGCAGTTCAACATCACCAATTTTGATTCTGCTGCCTGCGATGTTGATAAACCATTCTGGTGGCTGTGATTTGGTAATGATTTCCACATGTCCCATACACGATTCGGTAGCACGCATTGCAATCACTGATGTACACATTGACAACGTGTTAATGTCCAGCACACGTGGGTTTTTGTGTTCGGATATTGATTCCCAAAGCAGATACCACAACCCTTGATAGTCCCAGAATGAGTCTATACTATGAAACGCTTTAGACGCCGTTGGACGATAGCATGCCCTGAACAATTTTGCGCCCAGTACAGTGGCCTCAGATGTTCCGTTTTGCCCTGTGGTTCCAAATGGCTTTTTGATTCCGTCTCGATAGTTGTGAGTGATATTGCTGTAATGAGCGCGACCGATTACGCCATTAAAGTGTATGATAGTGGCCTGCTGATTGTCAATGATTGCAGATGGTGCCCCTTGAATAAGCTCAAATGGATGATTCGATACAGCTAACTGGCAATTGTAAACACCGCTTAGTTCAGACCACTTGCCTGTTCTGGCAAGGCTTGCGTTCATCACACCCTGCTCGCGCCATTTGACTTTGATGCTATCTTGGTTGTAAACTTCTTGTTTTTCCCAGTATCCAGAGAATGGCATTAGGTCTCTCATTGCACTCTCGAGTCCCAAAAATGCCTCTCGCCGGCCCGCCATTACACCACCATTAAACACAGGACAATGTTGTGACATTTGAGGCGTGACCTTAAGATTGGCAAGGTCTCCTGACTTTCCAAAATATGGATGAGCATAAGTGTCAATTCCCGTTAGCAATGTGCTTTGTGACTGCCCTTCTTGTTCTTTGCATATTAGAATGTGGCTGGGTGGTACCACACCAATCGAAGAAAGCAAGGGATTAAGGCTATTGGTGACAATCATGTCAACGTCCAGAACAATATAGTTGTTTGCGCGAATCATTCTGGCAACCGAATACGCAATTGACTTGATGATATACGTATCTTTTGGAATTCGAGTGATGTACTTAACTATCGCGTTGAATTTTGAAGCAAGGTGTTGGCACGCTGTATTATCACTGTCTGTGATAATCAAAACCGAGGCGTCTCTGCAACAACCGTTGTCCCATAGCGAACCCAGCATGGCCTCTGCCATTGTCTCGTATCCGTCTGTGACGATAATTGCAATGCAAGTGTCACAGTATTCTATAGATGAACCTATTGGCACGTCTATCTCGCCAAGAACGCCAGTAAAGAATGGTTTTTCTTGCCTGGTTACCAAAGGGTCAATCCACAAAGTGTGACAACCTGGCCAGTGCAGGGTATTGATGACCAAGTGTACTTTTTTAGCACCGTACAATTCGCCTTCAAGTAGTCTGGGTGCCTCGCCTGCCCTTACTGCGTGAGTTGCTGCTATAAGCTCGTCATCTGCATAAACGAGAAAATCAGCAGTTGCGTCGGGTTCTGCCGTATCGTTCAGGGCAACATATGTAGAAAAGCCTTGCATTCCTTGAGGCAATGCAAACGTTAATTTGCTTGGTGCATGCGCACCGATGGCATTTGGGTAATGGCGATTGGCTACACTGGCGTACAAATCAGCGAATCCAATTTTGCCGCCAAGTCCTATCTCCCCATACCCAAGTGTGGCAAATTCTACATTGTGAGACGACAATCTCATATGATGGCTTTATACAAGTACGCGCCTTTTCAGGCGCGTACTTGTGATTGGTTAGTCTTCGAATTCTACTGGCTTTGCTTCTTTAGCTCCACCAACAAAAGCCGCGATAACCTGCGGGACATCAGCCGAGAATCCGGCAATGTCGAGCGCAAGCGGGTCACTTGGGTCTGCGATGCTGAAGTTGCTGGCCGATGTAGCCATAACAACCTGTCGAGCATCCTTAACAAACGCCTTTCGGTAGTTTGCCAAGGCGACCTTTGGATGTACGCTTCCGAAGTATGTTTCGTTGTCGGTGATGACAATGAAGACATCGTATTCGTGCTTGCGCTCTCCAGCCCAAATCATTGGCAACGAACAGTCTGTTCGACCGAAGTTGTTCATTTGCGCCTTCTTCATTGCTTCGCTTAGGCTCATCTTTCGAGTGAACCCAAGGTCAACAAATCGGTCAGCAAATCCCATGACTTCGACTGTTGGTTCTGTTGCTGCCCAGACCATTGACATGGCTGCGGCAACTTCGCAGGCAGACAGGCCACCAGGAAGACCACTAGTCCAGCTCATCGAACCTGAAACGTCAACACCAACCAAGAATCGCTTACCAGTTGGTTCAACGTTTGCAAACGCCTTGTAGAAGGCATCGTCAAGCGAAGACACAACTGCCGAAATTGGATTCCAAGAACCAGAACCCTTCATACCATGACCGCTTTGGTAAGTCTTCATGGCTACAAGGACTTGGATTGGGTGAATACGAGACTTTCGAATGTATTCAGCGTCTTCCAGCTTCTTGAGTACCAACTTGGTTGCGGCATTGCCTGGCTTAAGCAACTCTGACTTTGTCATGTTGCCCAAGTTTCGAATCAATGCATTCAACGGCATATGCGGAAGCATTGCGTCCCAGACCTCTGGTGCGTTCAAGAACTGTGTCGGAACAGCCTCTCGAGGCAACTTGTAGTCAGTAATCAGCTTGACAACTTCCTTTGCAGAAGAAGCCTGTGATGCTGCCAAGTATCCCTCGACAATTGCCGGCTGACTGACTTCTGGAGTCCACTTGTCGTCTACAATCCAGCGATACAGAGCGTTTCGCGATGCGTCACCATTCGGAGAAGGGTGGCCAACACGCAGAACGTCAGCATGGCTCCAACCATTTCGGTTGCGGTACTTGACTGCCTGAAATGCGACTTGGTCAACATCTCTGGCGTCATACCAATTCTTGATTGTTCGCTTAATTGCACGACCAGTCAGCTTGCGCAATGACTTCAACTCCTCTAGGAAGTAGAAGAACGTTGACGCAGTTCGACACACATCATTGACAGATGCCAATGCGTATTGTCGGGTTTCAAGGTCGCCTTCTGCGGCTGCTACCGCAAGTGCGAACAGAGCGTGGTCTTGCTTTGGCGCAAGGCCTCGAGTTGAAACGTCCTTGATTCGGCTCACAACACGCAGACCGTCTTCCTTCAGGCACGCCTTAAGCGCGGTGTAGTTCCGCTTCACGTGCTTGTCCTGATTGCAGTAATACGTTCCGCCCTCGGCACCGAGAATCAAGAATCTGTCGAGCTGACCCCAAATGCCGATGTCGTAGACGAATCCACCAGCGTCGTTCTTGACCTGGCGCTCGTCCAATTGTTCTGTCTGCCGAACCTTGTTCGGTGATGGCTTAACTGTTGTTGCGTATCTCATGTTTTTCTCCGTACCAGTTTTCCTGGTCTATGTTAGCACAAATGGCGAGTGAAATTCACTCGCCATTTGAGAAATCTATGCGGTCAAGATATGAGAACGACGTTTAGCTGCTCTACCAACTGAGCTACAACCTCCTTGCGGAGATTGGTGGGACTCGAACCCACGACCAGCCCTTTAGCATAGGTAATCGTAACTCGTTCGTACCGCACAAAATGTCTCATGGGCAAGTTGTTGCAATTGGTCTTTATTTACCAGATAAACCAACTGCTTCGTCCCACGAAAATCGTGTACTTGTCGTCAGTGCCTCAGCACCTACAAACTACTAATATAATCTGTTTGATGTCTTCCCATCAGCCATATAGCTCTTAATCCCTCATCGGCTGCGCCACGGCTATACGTGCGCACTTCTAAAATCTATTGGTTATTTGCATCCCGTGTTATTATAGCACATTCTCAGAATTCTACAGCTAACATCGTCCTCCAGCCCGCCAAGTTTGGAGCAGTCCTCTTTCTGTCACTTCTTTAACTGCCTTTGATACAATTTTCCATGCTTCCCATGGCATATCGCGTCTGATGTAATTACAAGACCAACAACAAGGTTGAACATTGTTTTGAGTGTGCCCAATTGTATTGTCAATTCTATCCAAACTTAGTTTTTCTTGACTCGTGCAATATGCGCAACCATTCTGAATCAATGCCTGAACAAATTCTATTGTTAAATCATTATCAAAACCCTTTTTTCTATCACTCCCTTTTGCGTCTCGCACAATAAATTTTGCACGTGTGGCCTTGTCTTGTCGAGCGGCTTGACGTTGTTCTTTTTCGATTACCTTTCTTCGCTCCCATACCTCTGGATTGTTTTCATAATACCATCGGCGCATTTTGTATCTACAACTTTCGCATGCACCCCTGTGATATATTCTGCCTTCTTTGACTATTTGTTGAAAATTCTCAATGGATTTTTCTTCTTTGCACTTAGAGCATGTCTTCATACAGTTACATTATGCATTGGTGTATACATAACCTTTAACTGTCAGTACACACTAATCACTGGTGGGGGCCGTGGGATTCGAACCCACTCAGGCAAATGCCAACAGTTTTACAGACTGGCCCAGCTCTCCTACTCTGGCGCACCCCCAAAATCGAAATTTGGTGGGGGTGACAGGATTCGAACCTGCAATGCCTTGCGACGCCAGGGTTACAGCCTGGTAGGGCAACCAGTCGCCCCAACACCCCCGGTTGTATAGTTATAGTCACTTTCCATTTTCTTTCTCTCTTCTCAAAACTTGGTATCAACGGCAGGACTCGAACCTGCAGTACGCCCTCCAATGCTTGCATGCTATGGGCGCGTGTTACCTATCTATCGTCAAATTCACTACTGGGTTATGTACTCACCGAACCTTACTCACACTTCATACTCACCAACAATCCGGACCAAACCTGTCTGGCGTTCAACCAGCTCAACGTTTCTAAAGCCTGCAGGCATGATATTTGAGCGTTCATGCTGGATTTCTTGATGTTTTCGTGTTCAACTTTCTCTAACTTTTCATTCCTCCTATTGTCAAAATTACACTACGTCGATATAAACTGTCTGCGCCAGGGGTGACCAAAGGAACTCGAATCCTCAATCTTCTGGGCCACAACCAGACGCTTTAACCGATTAAGCTATGGCCACACCTCGCGCGGTGTTCAAAACTTGGGGCGACCGAGGGGTATCGAGCCCCCTAGTGATTTGGTTCACAGCCAAACCCCCTCGCCTTCTGGGTCCGACCGCCATGTTATTCAGTTGTGTATGATGATGGTCGTCCATTGTCTTTCTTTCCTAACTACAAAATTGGCTGGCACGGGTGGATTCGAACCACCATCCATGGAGTAACAGTCCATTATTCTACCGTTGAAATACATGCCACTATGGAGACAGGGGTGGGATTCGAACCCACGCTGGAATCTCTTCGATTGGTTAACAGCCAATTGCCATCGTCCACTCGGCCACCCTGTCTTGATGTTCGCGCTCCAGCGCGTCACATCAAGTGGCACGCCTTCGCGCTAATTATTGTCGTTGTCCTCCATTGTCCTTTTCCTCGTCAAATCTAAAAAAAGAAAGCCCGACTTTGTGAGCCGGGCTTTCTTGGGGATTGGTCAATCTTACGATTAAGCCTGGTACCCCCAGTTAGCCCGAACCATATTGGGATAATTATGCACGGCGGTATTGGCCTGATAGGCCAACCGTGTGCTTCCATTATGGTTATTCAAGCTAAATCGCATGTTCATTCCTTTCGCGATGTTTTCATCGCTCACCTTCATATTATACAACAGACTTCGTTTTTTGTCAAGAGGTTCCGAGAAAAATCCGAAAAAAGTCGTGTTTGAACCCGAAAATCACGTCTTAACTTGGGTCTTGGCTGCTTTTTCTGCGCTTTCCCTGGCCTCTTCGTATGACACTCCAGATGCATACAGTTCGCAGATGTGTGGAAAAATGGCTTCGTAATCCTTCCTGTGGTCTAGAAACTCTTTCGCTTTATCTTGAGTTCCTTCTGGCCATTCTGAGTCAATCTTTTTCTTTGTGCAACCCATCTCGGAGTAGACATAGTATTGTCCCCAAAAATCTCCGTAGTCTCGATTCTCACGACCACACCCCGCACAATCCAGCATGTGAGACCAAAAGTATGCACTCACTATGTCTTGATATACCCGGAGTGCCATTATTACAGGCGGTTCGAATCTTGAATTCGTCTTGCCGGTGATTTTGTTGGCGAAACTTGCATCAAGGTCGCACGAGATAGATTCAAATGAACCGGTGATAGCCTGGACTAAGTCGCAAACCTCTTGATGTGTGGGTCTTTGCAGGATTTCCATGCATGTAGTTTACCACAGTTTGGCTATCTTACAGATGTCTTCGTATTCAAAATCTGGTTCGTAGTTCTCTTTCGACGTAAGGCTTTCGTTCACGTGACCAACTAGTATGAACTTGCCTGTCTTCAAAAACAGCACCGTGCCAGGTGTGATTGATTCCATACACTGGCGCCATTTTACGCGCTGTAACCGATAGGCTTCCAGCTTAGCTTGATTTTCAGGGGTGATTTTAGCTTGCGGTGACACGCCATGCGGCAGCTCTGGTTGCTGGACAAATTCGTAGTCCTGCCAATCTAGCCGCTTGAGGAAATCCCCCAGATTTTCTATTGCTTGAGATTCGTCTTTCATTTTTTGTTGGTCTCATATTGTTGCTGGTTGCTCTTGGTTTTTGGTATCAAATCTGAAGATTGCACAATGTTTTCTGACAACAGCCTCTGTGTGCGTTCTTGAATAATGTGATACGCTTGATATTTGTACAAGTCACATCCATCAAGATATAGAATCTGCCTTTGAATGCCGTCCTGGTACACCTCTCTACTCCCGGCATATATCTTTGGACTCACTTCGTTGTAATAGTCTCTAGTCTCTGCCATACGCCAATACATTTGCTCTGTGAGAATAGCTTGCATCTTAGAACAGTTTTTGAGATTTAGAATGTAGTTTGTGTTCTTTTCAATGAACGAGCGGGACATCAATCCCATGTTTAGCCAGCCATACTCGAGAACTGCGATATGTTCGCAATCGAGTCCTTTTTCCAGAATTCGTTCGATAAACCTTGGGCCGACCTCGGACGTGGCGTGCATCACGAACCACCACCACCCAGGGACATTATTTTCAACTACGTCAATTAACGCAGTGTGGTCATACGAGTTGTGTGTGACGCAATGAACTTTTACGCGGTTGATTTCAAGTGTTTGTTGACTTTCAAATCCGCCTGCGACGATATGAATTTGCTCTGGTTTGACCCCATTCCTAAACAGGCTGTTTGTAATCACAGGCACGGAGCGATGCATGTCGCTTATGTGTGTTGATATGCAAAACCTTAAATCTTCAGCACTTGGGCTCTTGGCGCATTCACCAACCATAGAGTTTAACAAGCTGGACTCCGAACCATATTGAATCTCGTCTTCGACAGTTTTTGCCACTGTGTCAGATGACTGCTTAATATGTGAAAGATATTGAGTCCATATGTCTGTGCGGTCCATATGCTTAACGTGTTCTGGATATGCGTAATACGCCGCCCACGCTCGCCCACAAATCTCGGTCTTGGTAATATGTCGCAATAACGCCGCTTTGGCACCTCGGTCTGATGGCTTGAAGAGTTCGTGTCGTTTTCTGTTGTCGAATGCAAAGCAACACTCTACAGGAATATCTTTTTCTTCTAAGCGAATTGCGCCAAAATACTGCAATGACTCTCGCTCTTGGTTCAGTTCTGATAACCATGCACGATGACACGCCTCTTGCAAATTAGGGTGTTCTTTGCGCATGTCTAGGTAGTCTATGTATAGACCGTCCCACATCTTAAAGCACCACGGTGGCAAGAAACCCATTGCTTGCTGCATATATGTCGTTCTCTCTGTACCGACACACGCTGGATACGCAAATGCAAGTTCTTTCCTGCTGGCTATGTGTGAGACAAGATTACAAATGGCATCTGGGTGAATATAGCACAGGTCTTCGGAGCACCAAACAATCATTTCAGCATTTTCCAGTTCTGGAATGCTGAAAATGGCAGGAATGTACATTTTGCTGGTGTGGTCGTTAAATGCCACCACCCTTGCATCACACGATGCTC